>Ga0265322_10000062_pt1 | contig 52588 bp, 36 predicted proteins | sample 41222metaG_FD_193584 | JGI IMG/M metagenome (GOLD analysis project Ga0265322, IMG submission 193584) | Rhizosphere microbial communities from Carex aquatilis grown in University of Washington, Seatle, WA, United States - 4-12-22 metaG | ecosystem: Host-associated > Plants > Roots > Rhizosphere...
CATTACTCCTACGATCTGGCTGATCGATGTTGTCATCTCGTTGCGGCAAATAATCTTCAACAGCGGGTTCTCGTTTCTTCCTTTTCCCGGTCGGTCATTAAAAGAGTGAAAGAATATATTCCTGCCATTCCCACCGGATTATTATATTATCCTTTTTCCGGCGGCAGGCTATCTCCGATACGGCTTGCAAAATCAGTGAAGGCGGATTATCTCATCGTCGGCGGATCGGCGCTGAGAAAGAATCTCGTTGAAAAAGCGACTCAAAGGGGAATACGCGTTGGAGAATTTACCGTAAACACCTCATGGAGAATTCATCGTGCAGTACGGTATAACGTCGGGGCAATCATTACAAATCATCCCGTGGCGGTCAGGAAGGCATTAAAACGATGAAGCTCCTCAGAGAGGAGCTTCATTGGATTTTACCGGTATGACGTTGAGTTAATTCTTTGTAAACAATTGGCCGTAAATTCTTACATGGAGACTGCAATGAACGGAATCGGACAATTGGTTCAGCGCTGCAGTTATCGTTACCGTTGGCGGATTTGGCTGTTCGAGAGCGTTTACCAGATACGATATTCCCGCTGATTGGAAACGCCATCCGGTCAACGTGGTATCGAAAATCGAACGCTCTGATGAAAACTGCGACGTCGATATATTTGTCAGTGAAACGATCGTATTTCCATCGACGGTAATGGCTCCCGACATCGTCGCATGCGGTGTTGTATTGCTGTCGATAAGTAACGTGAGGTTATAAAATTTTGCCGAATCTATGGATGAATTAGCCGCGTTGCGGACATCCGCCAGGTTCACGGAAACAGACTGTGAAATTGGAGGTACTTGAACAGGTGAATTAAAGTCAATGCGGATTGTCTGTTGCACGGAGCTGCTGAGAATCAGCGGGAAGTTGGTTAAACTGCAACCGTGAAACAGAACCATTCCGACAATGACGATGAACAATTTGCTTGCATATTCTTTCATATCGATTCCTTTCAAAGAAAAACTTGTTTGGTTATCATTATAATCCGAAACCGACCGCACCGCTGATGACGGTCACGGTACCGAAGTTCGCATCGGCACTCAGGTGTAAAATAAGAAGATCGAGACCGAGACCAACCGTAAAACGAAAATTGTTTTGACCATCAAGATCCAGATGAATGTGATCGGTCGGTCCATATCCCTTGTAATCGTAATCCAGCGTCATAGTCGCCGTTTCGTATTGAACCCCCCCATAAATCGTTAGAATGGAAAATGATTTGCTTGCCTCCCCGCTGAAGTTAAGTGTTTTTTCTTCCATCAAATCGCCGATTGTCAATTGCTGGTAGAAAGCGCTTGCCGCAAGATCCACGGGGATATTGGGAACGTACTGGCTGATACTGTGGCGAAGACCGACACCAAAGAATGTCGATTTGGGAAAATTGTTCATGTCCGGTATGGGAATATAACGGATGACCGCTTGCGTTCCCATGATGTTGCCGATGGTCACCTGCGGAACAATGAGGGGGACAGCCGATAAATTGAGTTGTCCGTTCTGGAATTGATAATCGACTCCCTGTCCGTGTACGGTGGTTCCCTGCCCGCCGAAAATTGTCGCGGTTTGTACCGGCGTCTGATCGAACGGAACCGGAGGTACTGCGGAATAAACTTTTTGGGCATCGCCGATAAGTGTTCCCATGCCGACGAGTTCGAGCTTGAATGAAAAACCGGTCCCGATATATGCGGAATGATAAACACCGGAATTAAGATCGGCGCCGACTCCATCAATGAACGGTTGAAGATATCCCTTCACCGTCGTTGAACTTAATTGTTTAATGGCATCTTCAACGGGGTTTTGGGCACGTGCCATTGTCAACATCATCATCATGCCGCAAAGAACAACGAGCGCACGAGTTGTTCGGCGCACAACAGCAATAGTCAACATACAGTCTCCTTTAAAAAAAGTATTTGGTATAGTAACGAACTTGGTTGAATTAATCAACGGCCATGAAGAATGATGTGACCGCTGTCACAACATTACCCGCGTCCCCCGCAGTGCCGGAACGCCCCGTAGCGGTATAAGGTAGAAATTTCCCGACACAAATCAAACCGGCAATTGTATCTTTGAAAGGACTTTTCTATATTCCACACGATTTTGTACGATGTGAACATGAAGGAGAATTTCGGTATGCAAGGGGTTCCACGAACGATAACGGGAATTTTTGTAGCGCTGGTTTCTGCCGGTGTCATTTTTCTTGGCGGATGCGGACATAACGACGCGGCGCAGGAAGCATTCCAGCGATGCGGACAAGCTTCGATATTGATGAACGACGGCGATTATGTTACCGCCTTGCCGCTGATCAATGCCGCTATACAGCAGTTTGTCGATGCAAAAAATGATTCTGCATCGGGAGAAAGTTATCTCCTGGCGGCTTCTTGTTACCAGAATCTCGGTAAATATGATAGTGCATTGACCGACTATCAGAATGCCATGCAATCATTTCAGTCGTACGGCGACCAGAACCTGGAACGGAAGGGGCGCATTCTTCTGTCGGAGTTCTATTATGACGTGCATGACGACGATGCCGCCCTGACTCTTGCCTCCGATGCCGCGGGATCGGCAAAGGTGCTGAACGATCTTGACGATATGACGCATTCTCTCACGATAGCCGCCAATGCAAGCCATCGTCTCGGCAATTATGATCAAGAAATCTCTCTTCTTTCCGAGCTGTCACAAACCGACAGCATGATGAATCATCGTGATAATTCCGCAACCTATATTCCGAAACAAATGTTTGCCTATCAGGCAGCAGGCCAATACGACAAAGCTCGATCGGTATGGAACGCCTGGTATCGAAGAGTTGCGTCATCGAATGACAACGCTGTATTTGTACCGCTCTATACGGCGCTCGGCGACGTACAGTACGCGTTCAATTTTCCCGACAGCGCATTGCGGTCGTATTCGCAAGCGCTCGGGCATATTGCACCGGAGACGGATCCGATTGTCCGCGGCCATCTTCTTTCTGCATTGGGGAATCTTGCCTATCGGGCGCGGCATGTTGACAACGCACGAATGTATTACGCCGATGCGGAACTGCAAACTGGAAAAGGCAATGACGTTGCCGATCAACAAATGTTGAAGGCGATGCTGGTTGCCTGTGATTGGAAATTAAGCGGAACAAAATCGGGAGTGGCAACATCCGAACTCTTAAAACGGTGTCGTGATATCGTAACGGTAACACAACAAACAGGGTTTCATTTCGGTTCGGCATTTGCTTTTTTTGTTCAAGGAAGAATCATGGAATTGAAGTACGGTCCGGATAGCGCTGCTGCCGTTTACCGGGAAGCAATTCATGAATATGAATATCCTTCAACAGTATCGAACCGATTTTCAGATTATGTCCGGACATTTATGACGGTCGACGAAACGGAATGGTATGATCCGCTACTCCAGGCATCGTGCGCGAATAATATAACGGCGGAAACGTTTCAACTTGCGGAACGAAAAAACCTTCATGACATTGACCGTTTCTTTTCAGATCTGACGATAACGACGTTTTCTCCAAAACTGAATCATGCTATCTCTCAGTTTCAGCGTACGTATCATTTCTTGGAATCGACACAGGATGGGTTAACGTCGGAACTCGCATCTGAAAAGAAGAAAAACACGTCATTGATCCAAGCGCTCAACGAAATGAGCGGGCAATATGCCGGGCAAATTCATGTTGAGGCGAATGATGTCGGAAAATATAATCCGAACTTTACCTGGTTGCTGTCTCCCGGACAGCTTACACTGAAACAGGTACAAGATTCATTGCCGCGAAATAGTGCCGTCATCGAATATATTCCTCTTCCCACCGCAGTATATATCCTTTTGGTGACGCATGATTCCGCCTATATCCGGAAATCTCAAGTGGCCGGTTCCCGCGTGCAAGAGTTAGTTCAAGAATACAGGAGTTTGATCGGCGATCCGCGACTGAATGACGGCTCGTTGCGGTTCGGCCAGGCGGGAATAGTAAGCCGGATCGATCAGTTGTCAACCGTGCTTGCCGGCGCCCTTATCGACCCGATCCGGAATAAACTGGATTCGTCGACAATATTGTATATCGTTTCATCAAAAGAATTCGGCTGGCTTCCGTTTCACACATTGCGGGAAAATAGTTCTCCGTTGATCGACCGTTTTGATGTTCGCTACCTTCCGACCGCCGCGGTACTTTTCTTTACCATGCCGCAGGAAAAATATATTGCCGATATTATCGGCATCGGTCATCCGGGAAAAACATCGTGGGATGTCGAGTACGAATTGAAAGATATTCGCGGTTTTTACGATAAGGCACGGATGCTGTTTAATTCGACGGCAACATTGACAACGCTCGATACGGCAGCATACCAGCTCCTTCATTTCGCGGCAGAATTTCATGGTTATCCGGATGTACCGAATAAATCCGCAGCGATATTGTCGGACGGCAAGACGCCGTTCGGCTTGCACAATGTCCGGCTGGGAGAAATGTTGGCATTTCCGCCGCCCCAGGTCTTGATCTTCAGCAATATCACACCGAATCCGGGAGAACTATCGCGGTATGCCCCGCTCGCGTTTCTTGCCAACGGAACCCCGACGGTTATCACGACCATGTGGCAGGGTGAACGGAAAGGGAAAAAATATTTCGGCGAGATATTTTATACCGGCATTCACATCGGTACCCCTTCATCGCAGGCATATCATGAAGCCATGGTCGCCCTTACCAAAAAAGCTGAGTTTGAAGAACCGGATAAATGGGGACTATTTTATCGCTTCGGCAAGTGAGTGGTAACGCGGCGAACGACTTACGGCTGCCGGCGGATTTTGACGCTTCCGAGTCCCGCCTCGATGTGCATATTTAATTTCCCCGGAGCGTCATAATAATTGGCGCTGTAATAAGTGTTCTGTTCCTGTTCGGAAAAATCATCGGCGAGCGTGATGTGTGCGATGATGCTTTTTTCATATTCGATTTTTGCGCCGGTATGTTCGGGAATAATGACGGTTAAGGAACCGAGCCCGACTTCAATATCGACATTCGCTTCCCTGTCCAATTTCCCGCCGAAATCCAGTTCGTAGCTGCCGACACCACCCTGAAATTTCAAATGCGAAAAATTGGCGTTGCATAATCCCTCGGCATGAAACTTACTTACTCCGGATTCGATATTCATATCTTCAATCACCGACCGATTGTGTTTGTCGAACCGCATATCGACCGAACTGGCTCCGGTCGACAGGTTCAAATCTTTAATCGATAAACCGCTAAAGTCAAAATCGGCTTTGCCCATGCCTAATTCCACATCGTACGAAATCGGAATCGCATCGGTGAAATGCATGTCCCACGTGTTCGTTCCGAATCCGCTAAAATGTATGGAATGATTGTGTTCATTGCTCGATTTGTAGTTTTCGTCCGATGTGCAAATGTTGAGATACCCGATATTATCACGCGACGAATATTCGATGTAATCGTCGATGTCGTGTTTCAATTCGGCATCGATGTTCGCATGAAGAAGCGCTCCACCGGCGCCGCGGGAAAGATACATATCACCGTACCCGGCATTGATTGTCACTTTTAATTCCTGTTCATGGGATAAGGGGATGTCTTTTTTATATGAGTTTGGCGCTTTATAAAAAATAAATCCCGTCGCTGCCAGAATCAGAGCTGTTGTGGCGATAAGAATATATGGATATCGGAATTTCATCATCATTCAATTGAAGTATACGATATCATGCCTTGAATGTTTCAATAATGAGAAATTTTATCGCGCAGGTATTTATTGAGAAGCTCGCGCGCACGAAAAATATGCGCTTTGACGGTGCCGATGGGAAGTTTCAGCATTTTCGCTATTTCGCCGTAATCGCGTTCTTCCGTATGGCGGAGCAGGATGACGCGTTTATATTTTTCCGGCAATTGGTTGATCGCTTCTTCTAAAATAGTCGTCCGTTGTTTTTGGATGATGTGTTTGTCCGGTTCATAGGTCGAATCGGGAAGCTCGAACGTGTAATCGCTTTCTTCGTGCGCAACCGGTTTATCGATGGAGAATGTCTGCAGTTTTTTCTTACGGATGAAATCGATACTGCTGTTCGTTGCGATTTTATAGAGCCACGTGGAAAATGCATATTCCTCGTTGAAGCTCTTCAACGAAGCAAATGCTTTGATGAACACCTCCTGTGTCAAATCTTCCACGTTCTCCTGTTGATGGATGATGCGGAAGATCAGGTTGGCAATCTGGTCGTGGTATTTCTTCATCAACTGCTTGAAACCCGATTGCGATCCGGAGAGCGCCGCGGCGATCAGGCGGGAATCTTCTTTCCGCGATTCGATTTTTCCCGGAGAAATTTTTTGAACCTCTCCGGGAATTTTACGATCGTGTCGAGAGGATCGGCCGGTTTTTTTCAGATTTTTTGATCGCATCCGTTTCATTATTATTGAAACAATCGAAGAAGCAAGTCCGCGCTTTCGTACCGGTGAAATGAATATTGCATACAAAAGTCGGAGGTCTTAATTATGTCCGTATACATCGGTTGTATTGCCCGTCTTTCGGATACAGCACCCGAAAGAAACAATAAAATTCTGGATAACATACCAAAAAATCGATTGAGAGGCAAGGAAGCGACTGATCATAAATATTCTTTTGCGCTGTTACCATGATGTATGACGGCGAATTGAATAAGAGAGAGATTTTGGTTACCTTAATAAAGGCATAAATTTTCTTCCAAAACATGTTTATTACGTTCGAAGGCATTGATTATTCCGGAAAATCGACACAGGCGAAACTCCTTGTCGATGTTCTCCGCCGGCAGCGATGTGAAACGGTCTTGTTGCGCGAGCCCGGCGGTACACCGGTTTCCGAAAAGGTTCGCGAACTTGTGCTGGATAAAAAACATCTTGAGCTTACACAGCGAACGGAGTTATTGCTTTTTTCCGCGGCACGGTCGCAGTTGGTTTCCGAAATTATCCGACCGGCGCTGGATGCCGGCACTATTGTCGTCTGCGATCGGTTCTACGATTCGACGACGGCATATCAGGGTTACGGTCGCGGAATCGATCTCGCCGATGTTGCGTCCCTGAATAGAATTGCCACTGCCGGTTTAGTGCCGGACATGAGTATCTTCGTGGATGTTACCGTCGATGAAATTATTCGCCGGCAGCTTGCCACGAATGTTCCGGTCGATCGGATGGAGTCTGCCGGTCGCGAATTTTTTGAGCGTGTGCGTTCCGGCTATCATGCCATCGCAAAAGCTGAACCGCGGCGCTGGCATATTGTCGACGGTATGCGATCCGTGGACGTCATTCATAAAGAAATTATTTCGGTTGTTCAATTACGGTTATCTCACTCTGGAGTTTGATATGAAACGATGGTTCTCGAACAGAAAACATGTTCTTCTGGTGTCGCTGTGTGTGGTCGTGATCGGTGCGAGCGCTTTGCTTGTCGGCTTTAAGCGGCCCGATGACGATTACTTTTTTAAGATCAACAAAAGTATCGATATTTTCGGAAGAGTGTACCGGGAAGTTGCATTGAATTATGTGGACGAAGTGGATCCGGAAAAATTTATGGAAGCCGGTATCGACGGAATGCTGGGGACGCTGGATCCATACACGAATTTCATCAGTGAGCAACAGGCGGATGAAGTCGAACTGATCACCGTCGGGAAATACGGCGGCATCGGCGTGACGATCGGCATTCGCGACGGGTATATTACCATTTTATCGTTGATGGACGGATATTCCGCGCAGCGGCAGGGATTACTTCCGGGCGACCGGATTCTGGCAATCAACGGGCAATCGCTGACCGGTACACAACCCAATAACGTACGGTCGATGACAAGGGGAGAGCCGGGTTCCGAAATACATCTGACGGTCGAACGGGATGGTACACCGAAACCGATGGAATTTACCGTGATCCGGGAAGAAATTCAATTGAAGAATCTCAGTTATGCGAATTATGTCGGTGACGGCATCGGGTATGTCCATCTCGAACGTTTTTCCAGGGGCGGCGGGGATGAACTCCGGCTGGCAATCAAAGAGTTGAAACTCAAAGGCACTATCAAAGGAATGATCCTCGACTTGCGTGATAACCCCGGCGGACTGCTTGATGAAGCCGTCGATGTCGTGGAAAAATTTGTGCCGAAAGGAAGTGCTGTCGTTTCCACGAAAGGGAGAACGCCGGATTCCGAACGTAAATATTTTGCGGCAGAAGAACCGATGCTGCCTGATGTACCGCTCGTTGTCTTGATTAACCGTGGCAGCGCGAGCGCGAGCGAGATCGTTGCCGGAGCGATTCAGGATCTGGACCGCGGCGTCATTCTCGGAACAAGAAGTTTCGGTAAAGGGCTTGTCCAAACGATCACGCCGTTATCGTATAACGCGCAATTAAAAATTACCACCGCCAAATATTATACGCCGAGCGGCCGGTGCATTCAGGAAATCAATTATGCACGGAAAAATATCAACGGCGTGTTTGAAACGACGCCAGACAGTCTGAAAAAACAATTTAAAACATTGAAAGGCCGGTTTGTCTATGAAGCGGGCGGTATTACGCCGGATACGACCGTCATGCCCACCGACCACAGCTCCGTGTACAACGATTTATTGCGCAAGTCGATGTATTTTAAATTTGCAACTCAATATGGTTCGGTTCATGCGGCAGTTCCCTCGTCGTCCGATTCGTTGATGAATGCGTTTCAACAATTTCTCAAAGATCAGCATTTTGTGTATGAAGATGAAGGTGAAACGAAACTCACCGAACTTTCTGCCATTGCTGAAAAATCAAAATACAGCAAGACAGTCCGGGATGAAATCGACCGGCTGAAAAATTCGATTGATGAAGAAGAAAAAAATGCTGTCGGTCCGCACAGCGATGAAATTCTTACGGCAGCAAAGATCGAATTGATGGCTCGCTGGAAGGGCGATACGGGCAGAATCGAAGCATCGCTTGCAGACGACGTTCAGGTGAAGAAAGCTGTTGCGTTGTTACAGGATGGGAAAGAGTACCAGAAGCTTCTGCGGGCAAAATAATTATTCACGGACGGCAACGGGAGAGGCGATCTCCATCAGCTTTGCCTGAATAAGCATGAGCATGCGGTTGAAATCGCCGCGTTCATGCACAAAATCGACTTCATCCGACGGAATGACAAGCAGCGGCCCCAATTTGTACGTGCCGATCCAATCTTTGTAATGTCCGCTCAGCTGTTCAAGATAACTGTGCGGGATACTTTGCTCGTATTCGCGCCCGCGGCGGGCGATCTGTTTGAGAAGTGTTTCAATTCGCGCATCGAGAAAAATCAATAAGTCGGGAGGACGAAGATACTGCATCATCACGCGATACAGTTCGACGTAATTCGTATAATCGCGGTCGTCCATCTTTCCGATAAGATGCAGATTGCGGGCGAAAATCTCCGCATCTTCATAAATTGACCTGTCCTGAATGACGCTGTCTTTTCCGTCGACGATTTTCTTGTGATCGTTGAAACGTTTCGACAAGAAATACACCTGCAGATTAAACGACCACCTGCCCATATCGGCATAAAAATCCGACAGGTATGGATTATCTTCAACCGATTCGTAAAATGATTTCCAGCCGTAATGCTGGCTCAGCATCCGCGTGAGCGATGACTTTCCCGAACCGATATTTCCTGCAACCGCAACGAAGATTTTTTCAGACATGGTGGATGAATATATGATAAAAAGGGGTGAATCGCAATTGAAATTAGGTAATTAAATTTTTTACAATTACTCTATCGTTTCTTCATCAAAATCGCATACACGACAAACGCAACTCCAAATCCCACGAACCATGCATAATTATATAGTTGCATCAGAAACGGTCCGACCGATGAAGGATCGATCACTTTAATCGTTCCGAGAAAGCCGGGAACATTCGGTGCGATGCCGAGAACGAGTGCGATAATTCCCGCGGGGTTAAATCCGCTTCGATATGAGTACTCGCCGTTAGGTGTGTACAATTGGATCGGCTGCAATGTTGTATGACGTATGAAAAAATAATCGCATATCAATATTCCGCCGATTGGTCCGAGAAGCGCCGAGTAACCGACAAGCCACGTAAAAATATATCCGCTCGGGTCAGCCACAAGTTTCCACGGTTGAATCAGAATGCCGATGATGCCGGTGATCAGTCCGCCGATACGGAATGTGATTTTTGAAGGCCAGAGATTGGAGAAATCGTTCGCGGGGCTGACGACATTTGCGGCAAGGTTTGTCGCCAACGTTGCAAGACACAACGCAAACAACGATACCGCAAGCACGAGAGGATTGGTGAACCGCGTGATCAGGACAATCGGGTCCCAGATCGGTGATCCGCCATAGATAACGACCGTGGCAGATGTTACCGCAACGCCGATGAACGAATATAATGCCATGGTTGTCGGCAGACCGATTGCCTGTCCGAGCATCTGATCGCGTTGTGTGCGTGAGTAGCGCGTGAAATCGGGAATGTTCAGCGATAACGTTGCCCAGAATCCGATCATGCCGGTGAGTGATGGAAAAAACACCATCCAGAATTTTCCCGCCTGCGGCCCGCCCGGTTCGAATTGCGATGGTTGCGACAACATCGGTCCGAATCCCCCGGCACTTTTATATGCCCACGCAAGCAAGGCAAGTCCGAGCACGATAAGAAGCGGGGCTTTGATGTCCAGTAAAAATCTAATGGAATTGATGCCCTTGTAAATGACGAACATGTTGATTCCCCAAAAAAACATGAAGCATGCAAACTGCGCCAGGTTGATACCTGCAATCGATGCCGGCAAAGTGTCCAATGACGGCACATAAATCGTGATGATTTTATAGATTGCCCAGCCGCCGATCCATGATTGAATGCCGAACCATCCGCAGGCAACGAATGCGCGCAACAGCGCCGGAATATTTGCGCCCCGGATACCGAATGCCGCCCGGCAATAGACAGGAAACGGAATACCATATTTCGTGCCGGCATGTGCGTTCAGGATCATCGGTACCAGCACGATGAGGTTGCCGAAAAATATCGTCAGCACTGCCTGATACCAGTTCATGCCTTCGGAGATTAATGACGATGCGAGCATGTATGTCGGAATGCATGCCGACATCGACACCCACAACGCGGCAATATTGTATGTCGTCCATGTCCGCTGGGAAATTTTTGTCGGCGCAATGTCGTCATTGATAAGCGAATTGTATTCGAGGCGTGACGGATCGATCTCGATCAATTCGGGGGCTTTCGGAGAAGTCATACCAATATCTTTCTGTTATGAAAAACGATCACGGTTATTGTCCGGATTCATGGAGCTTGCGTCGGGCTTCAATATTCCCCAACGATGCTGCATGCTGAAGGTCGATTCTGTATTGCGTTGTATCGCCGGATGTTTCAAGTTTTGTCGCACGACGGTAATATGTTGCCCCGTACGAAGACCGCAGACTGTCGTTGTTCGGGTCGATTGCATACCACGAATGATAAACGGCAAGTTTACGTTCGTCATCGGCGGGAGTATATGTATCAATGGCTTCGATGGTATTGGCATATCCGCGGGGGTCGTCGGGATAAGCAGAGCTATAATCTTCCCACGTGGAAATCTCTTTGGATGTATCATTGAGCGCATGATAGTAACGATAGACGCGGAGGGACATAGTGTATCTTCCGAGGTGCGACAGAATTCGTTTATCCCACAATGATTTGAATCGATCGATGCTCGGTTGTGTGGTTGCGTTCAGTGTAAACCATGTCAATGAATTGATAAGTGAAATACCGATAATCAGAAGAAGAATATTGTGACTGCGCCGGGGTTCTTTCCGAAAGAAAAAATATGCGGCAATCAGATTGAGAAGAAAGAAAAATGCTGCGAACGTATCCCAATCGTTTGCTGTTCCCTGTTCGAGTTTGGCATCGAGCAGATAGAGAAACACCGGAACCAGAGCAATGATGCCCCACATGCCGATCGGATCGTTTACCATTCCATCTTTTCCGTGACGAAAACTCCAGACAATAATAATAATCAGTGCGAATGGCGACATCAACACAAAATAATTGAACAGATCGATTGCATGATAGAATGAAAAAAAGGTATATGCCTGAGAATAATCATTCATCAGGGAAATATTATTTGTAACCGAAAGAAAATGACTGATGGGACTCTGGTCGAGTAATTTCTGCGTGTCGAAATCAATAGCAAGGAGCAGAATAAAAGTCAGAAATGCGCTAATAGCAAACCCCGCAAAGATGTCGCGAAAATTTTTTCGTTTGTATTCACGGTATGCCAGATAGACAACGGATAATCCGAGCAGGGCACTGATGACATGACTCAAGGTGGCGATGAGGTACAGGGTCGGGATGACGATAAAGGAGATTTTTTCACGAACCGCCAGGATTGAGCAAAGAACGAACACTGCGAGCGCCACCGTGGAAACGGAATACACTTCGATATATCCCATGAAGAATGTCAAGTACGGCAGAATCAGGAGAAGAATAAAGACGAGTAATCGTTGTGCCGGTGAGGAAAAAACATTCCGCACGATGAAGAATATGGTGGTGATGAAACAACAACCCAATGCCAGGTGAACGATAAAAAATGAGCGGGAAGCTTCGGCAAAAGATGCGATTCCTAAAAAATTTGTCAGGTGATACAAGACGAAAATCGAAAGCGGTTCATGCCACGGGGCAAGCGGAGATATGCCTGCCTTGAAATCGGAAAAATTATACAACAATGTGAAACTATCTCCGAGCAAGGGGGCAGGTATGCGGAACAACGATGCCGCTGCAATGAAGACGCAGAATGAAATTCCAACAAAAATTACAGGATGTTCATCCATGAAGCGTGCCGGTGGATCAACAAACCGTTCCATGTCAGCTTTTACGCTCACCAATAGAATTATTGCGGCAGCAATGCCGAAAAGTACGGTGACATACCACGGAAGAAATCCGAGGAAATGGAATCCCCAGTTTAAACTGCCGGGAAAGAAATATCCGCTGATGAAGCAAATGATCAGTGCGAGGGAGATGACAACGGTATATGCGAGAAAGTTACGTTCCATGTTTCGTGTTGTCAAAATGCTGCCGATTGTTACGGTTCACCGGCATCGAGCGATAAGAGCGTTTGCCGCGTAAATTCAAACGACAAAAAAAGGGCGGCAGGAGATACGTAAATCGATTTATCGTTCGGTGTGTGCATGACTTTGAGCACTTCGGGTACATCGTTCTTGTCGCGAAAAGGCGCAAAACCGGATTTTGTCCATGCGGAAAGTTTCTCCGCATCGCCGTGCGGAACGATAGAAATCGAAATATCTTCCAGCCCGGCTGCTGCAAATGATTCATGATCGGATTCCGGATAGGAACTGTCGGCAATAACCGTCGCATGGGTTGCCATTGAGGCTTCCCGGATATATTTCATGAGAATATGTTCGCTCTGTTTGCCGACAGGACCGACATAGACTTCGTTTCCGGTTCCTTCCACATCTAAATTGATCATGGCAAGATGTGTGTATGCCGTATCATACCGTTCGACATAAAAATGTGAACCGATCAGCCCAGCTTCCTCCTGATCGAAAAAACAAAAGTCGATGCTATGATGAAACGGATAATTTTTTAACTCCTGAAGAAGTTCCAAAATTACCGCAACCCCGCCGCCGTTATCGTTTGCACCCGGCGCTCCCGGTACGGCGTCGAAATGTGCCCCGATGACAATTTTTTTATTGCCGCTTCCCAGGTGAACGATGATATTATTTCCTTCAATAGTATCATATTGCCCTCGAACCGAAAGTACGGTATCGAAAGGCATGGTGGTATAAGAATATCCGAGTTGATGCAATGTTGTCGTGACGAATTCCATTCGACCCGCATGGGTTTTACCCTCGATACCGGTAACATAATGGAAGAGAATTGTTCCTACCGAATCACTTTTGCCGGACGATTGTGCAAAACTGTTCGGCGACATTGTGAAGAGCAGCATGCCGAGACAGACGGATCCGAAAATATATGTATTTTGTTTTACCGAAAAAGAAAGAATCTGCCGGTGCAGGAGATATATTATCGCCACGATACGCCGAGGTTTTTCAGGAAGGTTTGCGCTGCAGGATTTCCGAGACGTGCCGCCTGCTTTTTAAGTTCCAATCCTCTTTTCTTGTTGCCGCTGTCTTCATACGCGCTCCCGAGATTGTAATATGGATCGGAATAGGTCGAGTCGAGGTCGATGGCCTGCTGGAAAAATTGGATGGCTTTCGGCGTGTCGCCCTGCTGCGCGTAAATACTGCCGAGATTATTGTATGCCCGCTCAAGATCCGGATCGAGTGCAAGGGCATTTTCATAAAACGTGGCCGCTTCCGTTAGGGCACCATTGCTGTACCGCTCATTACCGGCATCCAAACAAAAACTTGCAAACATTTCTATTGCTGTCGTATCCTGCGGATTGATAGTAAGCCATTGCGTATATGTCTGTGTAATGCGTTGATAACCCGATGGCCCGCTGCCCTGGATATTATTGATAAGATTTTGGTAACCGCGCGTATCTTGTGGAAAAGCGTTCATGAATTGTTCCCACAACTCGACGGGGGCAACGGTGTCGCGCACTTGATGGTAGTAGAGCGCCAGATGGAGAACAGCCGAGTAATAAGAAACATTCGACATCGTGCGTCGATCCAGCAGTGTTTTATACCGCCGGATAGAAGAATCGGGAGTTGAATTTAAATACAAATAACTACCGGTGCCAAGCAAAGAAACACCGACAACGAGAAAAAGTATTTTCTGCCGGTTCTCAATCGCTGTTTGCAGGAAAAGAACGGCGGCAAGAAGGGTGCCGATAAAAGCGTATGGAGCAAGAACATCCCAGTCTTTGGCAGCGCCCAGGTCGAACTTTGCGCCGGCAAGAAACAATAAAACAGGGATCAATGCCGCGGCAAGAAACCGTACAACCGGGGATCGAAGAACATCCTGATTGATCTTTCCAATGACCAGGACAAAGAGAATAACGGCAGGAGCATACAGCAGGAGAAGATTGTTGATAAGATCGACTATATGATAGCCCGATAGTAATGTATACGGTGTTGAAATAATTTCATTCGTGTCGGTACCGGGGAATAACGGAAGGATATGACTGTACGGAACCGATGCAGAAAATTTGGAAGTATCGAACCCGACGGCGACCAGAAATACCAACAAGATGCCAATGGCAATTCCATAACCTGAGACGACAAGATTTTTCTTCCCGGTTTTCCACTCTCTCCAGGAAAGGAATAATAATGATGGAATGACAAGAAGCGTCAAATAATGAACCGCAACCATCAATAAGAACATTGCCGGTACAAGAATGAATGATAATTTTCCATTGATGTGCCGGATGGAGACCAGGATATAACAGGAAAGAATGAATACGACAGCTCCATAGACTTCAACATATCCCAAAAATAATTGCATATATGGAACGACAAGCAGTAAGCAAAATGCGCCCAGTCTCGCTTGGGGTTCTTCGAACAACGATTTGACGATGAAAAATGTCGTGACAATAAACCCTGCGCCGAGTAGAATGCCTGCAACGAAAAAGGAGTTGAGGAAACCGGCATACGTTGACGGCTGGAACAGGTGAACAATAGAAAAATAATACAATGTTGCCAGCGCTTCATTACGATAGAGTAACGGTCCGGTATCGTGGAGGGCTTCAAAGAAATTTTTGACGATAAAAAAACTGTCGCCAAGCAACGGCACTTTGACTTTTAATAAAACCGCAGAAAGAATGAATATGCCGATTGCGGTGATAATAAATTGGTATGAATTCGTTTCCATAAATGTCCCCACAGCAGACACAATAGGGTCGAGAATTCCCTTCCAGGTCACGAAAATGATGATGACGATGAGGGCAAGATAACACAGCAAGACGGATACCGGCAAAAATCCGAATGCATGAAATCCCCATGTCAGTGTTGTGGGAAACAAAAAGCCGACAATCTGGATAACAACGATTGCGAGGACAAGTCCGAGGGCAAAAGAAAAATCACGATTATTCATTCTGATATTATACGTTGAAGATGTTAAAAAATCAATTTCCTGAGTGAGATTTACCGACAGTGGGATTTCATGCCATTTTTCGACATAAATAACAATGAAATTTGACTGAAAAATGAGTTGACATGAGCTTATTGTGTGAGAACCGGCACAGCATTTATTTTCAAAATGTATTTACTTAAGGCAGTAAGTTGATACTCCGCAGCTTACAATAATGTCAAGGGATAGCCCGATCCGTGAAAGGATCGGGCTCGATTTTTTAGGGAGTGTGCCTGATTTCATCCTACTCATTTTTCTGCTTCTTGGGTGCAAATTCATTATGAAGTCGCTCCTCCACCTCCAGTCGCGTGGGTGAAGGACTGGATGTTTGAATTTCATCGATCGGTACATATTGCGTTCGTGAAAATACGACGAATGCCCATACAATTCCCGTTACGATAGATCCGACACAGACGGCAAATCCAACATAGTACACAATATCGGCAATGCTGTCCGCGGAATCAACCATATTCCAATCGGATAAAAGATTGTACCAATCATGTCCGGAAGAATCGCCGCCCAGTAACGGCAGAGCGCGGTACGCGGCATCGCGAATATATAAACTGACATCCATTAAGTTTTCACCCGCCCAGAATAAGGCGAACGGTGCGGTTTGCGAGCCCTGCTTTATTGCAATGAAAAACCAGAGCAAGGGGAACATCACCTGCCAGAACGATCCGCCGAGAATATACAGCGTCCGTCCGAAAAACATGAACAGGAAATGCCCGCCTTCATGCAATGGAAGAAAAATGAACGTGCGGACGACACTGAGCAGTCCGGGCCAGTATTGACCCGGATGATAGATGATAAACGATGTTGCCGCTTGAAAAAAGAAATAAGCGAGAAAACAATAAACGCCAAGCTTCAACAGCAGCGGAATATACCGTTCTGCCGGATCGAGTTTCTGCGGAAGAGGGCGTTTGCTCCAGTCGGTTGTCATGGATTCACTTTTTCAAATTGAACATCAAGGATGCGGTATAGCCGCCAATCTTTGTAGTCGAAATGCCACCACTCGCCTTTGTCGACTGTAAATCCTTCGGCTTCCATCGTGTGCCGAAGTAGATCACGCATGCGACGCTGTTCATTTTTCCCGCCGGTGTAATGCGGTGAAGCTTTTTCCGTGAAATCATCGTACGGGCTCGGCATCACGATCTCTTTTCCCGATGCGAGATCGTACAGCGAGCAGTCGACGGCACAGCCGCGGTTGTGTTTGGATCCTTTCTTCGGGTCGGCGACGAAGCCGTGTTTCTCTTTCGGTGTTTCATCCCAGAATTGTTTCGTCACTGACCACGGGCGATAACCGTCGAAGACCAGCAAGCCGTATCCGCGTTTGTGCAATTGCCGGTTTGCGCGGACAAGCGCTTCCGCAGCGGGTTTCTGAAGAAACGCCCTTGCCTGTGTGTACATTGTCCGGTGCATGAAATTATTCGGCGTAGCGTAACGGATATCGAGTTTGATTGTGGAATCGAGTTTGACGAGCTCGATGAGAGTGTCTGCATGAAAATGGCCATTAACCTCAATCGGTTGGGCAAGAGAAAACCGAACACAAAGAAATACAATTGAAAGAAAAACAGTTAAATATTTCTTTGCATAATGAAAATTAACCCAATCAAGCAAGTTCATTAATTTTTAAATCTTTATTTCAGTATTGGCAAGCGCAATATGGATCATGGTAATGATAGTTATCTCCACGCTCCGGCAAATGCATCGCGCTTAATGAACTGTCCGCGTCCGGTTTTGCCTAACCACTGCCCCTTATCCACAATCACTTCACCGCGGGAAAGCACGGTTTCGGCGTTTCCTTTTACCTTCGTTCCTTCGAACATCGAGTAATCGACGCGCATGTGGTGTGTCTTCGCGGAAATGACATATTCGGCGTTGGGATTCCAGATGACGAGATCAGCATCGCTGCCGACCGCAATCGTTCCTTTGCGCGGGTACATGCCGAACATTTTCGCCGGCGTCGTGGAAACAACTTCCACCCAGCGGTTGAGAGAAATCCGTTTCTTGTTCACGCCGCCATCGTACAGAAGCTGGAGCCGGTTTTCAATACCGGGTCCGCCGTTCGGAATTTTTGTGAAGTCGTCTTTGCCTAATTCTTTTTGTTCCTTGAAACAAAACGGACAATGATCGGTCGAAACGATTTGTAAATTATTTGTTTTAAGTCCGTTCCATAATTTATCCTGATGCCATTTTTCGCGCAGAGGAGGTGTGAAGACGAATTTTGCGCTTTCAAAATTCGGTCGCTCCATATCGTCCAATGAAAGAAAAAGATATTGCGGGCAAGTTTCGGCATACGCATGCACGCCTTTGTCACGCGCTTCTGCAACGCGCAACAACGCATCATTCGAAGAAAGATGTACGATGTAAACCGGCACACCGGCAATTTCTGCAAATGCGATTGCGCGGTTAACCGCTTCAGCTTCTGCCGTTGTCGGCCGGGTGAGTGCGTGATAGATCGGCGTCTTTTTCCCTTCGGCAACGGCTTTCTTCACGATAACGTCGATAACACTGCCGTTTTCCGCGTGCATGCAAATCAATCCGCCGTTCTCTGCCGTCTTGCGCATCGCTTTAAAGATCGTGGCATCGTCCACCATCAAAACGCCGGGGTATGCCATGAAAAGTTTGAAACTGGAAAGTCCTTCGCGCACCATTTCGTTCATATCTTCCATGTGGGAATCGGGAAGATCGGTGATGATCATGTGTAAACCATAATCGGTGCACGCTTTGCCGTCAGCTTTTTTCCACCAGATGTCGAGCGCCTCGCGCATTTTCATGCCTTTCGATTGAATGGCAAAGTCGACGATGGTGGTCGTGCCACCGAATGCCGCTGCACGCGTGCCTGTTTCGAAATCATCGCTGGAGGTTGTGCCGCCGAACGGCATATCGAGGTGCGTATGCACATCGATGCCGCCGGGAATCACATATTTTCCGCGGGCGTCGATGACTTTATCGGCAAGAATCGGAAGACTTGCCCCGATGGTCGTGATCTTATCTTTTTCAATATAAATGTCGGCGACATAATCCTGTTCTGCCGTCACAATGCGAGCGTTCTTTATGGTTGTTGACATAGGTGCTCCTTTTCAGAAAAGTATTTTTTCTTGATGATAGATTTCAGAAATTTATTTCACCCAAATAATGGTGATGCCGTTGTTTGCCGTTCCAATATCCGATTGAATGGACAGATTGCACTCCGCCGCCATGCGCTGGATGTCCGGATCAAACGGGGAAGCATCTGCTCCATCAATGATTGCCCGAAATTCTGTCCGATGACGATATGTCCAGTTTTGTACGGTCGTTTTCAGCATGCCGCCTTTGCCGCTGCTTCCATAGCCGTGAATGATTTTCAGAATTCTGGATTGAGAAGAACGATCGACCGCGCGCGATGATTCATCCAGGACGGTTTCTGCCTGTTCGGCGGAAAGCGGCGGATGTGCGATATCGATTGTAAGTATGCATGACATGCGAAGTTTGGATGAAATCGTCATCGTCTGTGTCACAAAATAGGAAACCCCGGCGATAATGTCAATTTATCAACCGGGGTTTTTGAATTTATATGTGCGGCAATAAATCAGCCGTACGGGCGATTCAGAGCGGAATTACATCCACGGTTCGTCGCCGGAAGGGCCGTAAATCGACGGTACTTTGCCGTCGGCCATCCGGAGATAAATGGAAAATTGTCCGCGGTGATGAATCGTATCCATCATCATCATCCAGAGGGTGTCGCCGCTGCGAACGTCGCCGGGTGTTTTCGGTGCGACCAAAAACTTTACCGTTTTGTTAAAATCCGCATCGGTCATTTTCTTAACTTTTTCCAGGTTCTCGCGATGGTTGTGCTCATATGTAGAGATGAGTTCCGGCATACCGGCGGGTGGTTTCGGCTGATTCATGAAGTCGAAGTTTCCGGTCAGTGCGCCGTTCACAAACAATTTTTCTTCCGTCACCATACGCCAGGCAAGATCTTTTGCCGTCGGGCATTTCCCGTGCGGCTGTAATTCGGTTTTCTGCGCGGGATAGGATTTCAGCACTTTCAGTGTTGTCTGAAATTCACGTTCCCAGCTTTGGATGAATGATTCCCGTTCGGACATAGCCATAAAAAACTCCTTTTGATGAAAGGGTTGATAGATTTAGTGGATTGCAAAAGTTCTGATTGTGAACGTACAGATTTGGAAGTGTTTCTGTTTTGAACCGTTCAGCTTCCCATGTACGAAGTATACAACAATGCTTCTTAAAAAGAAAGTTCCTGTTTGTTCAGGAAATTTTCCTCATAAACCTTTGGTCAATGAATGTCAATACCATGTTTTCTTTGAAATTGCCTCAATGATTCCCATGTAAGCGGTTGCGGAAGCTGTTTCATCAATTGATTCCATGTGATCGCATCTTTGCCGTCGTCGATTCTGACCATCGAAATACAATTTTCCACAGGACAGACGAGGAAGCATAATGTGCAACCGACACAATCCTGTTGCCGTACTTTCGGCTGTGTGTTGCCGTTCTGCGGAATCATATCGATGCATTGATGGGCGCTCTCATCGCATGCAATGTAGCACAGATTGCAGTGAATGCATTTTTGCTCATCGATGCGCGCCACGGTTTTGGCAAGGAGATTAAGGTTGCCGAAATCGGAAAGATGCCGTAGCGATTTTCCGCGGAATTGTTCGATGGAAGAAAATCCTTTTTCTTCCATCCAGTTGGCAAGTCCTTCTGTCAGATCGTTGATGATGCGGAAGCCGTAATGCATGACGGCGGTGCAGACCTGCACACTTGTTGCACCGAGCAAGATGAACTCCGCCGCGTCGCGCCATGTCGACACGCCGCCGATGGCGGAGATCGGAAGATTCACTTCCGGGTCGGACGCGACTTGTGAAACCATATTGAGTGCGATCGGTTTCACTGCCGGTCCGGCAAATCCCCCGTGCCCGCCTTTGCCGTCGATAGACGGACGAAACTCGAGCGTGTCGAGATTGAGACCCATAATGCTGTTGATCGTATTGATAAGAGAAATGCCGTGTGCTTTTCCTTTCTTTGCGGCACGAGCGGGAAAACGAATGTCACCGACATTTGGCGTCAGCTTCACGAGAACGGGAATGGTGGAAACTTCCGTCACCCACTCGGTGATCATTGCGCAATATTCAGGGACTTGACCGACTGCCGAACCCATTCCGCGTTCGCTCATGCCGTGCGGGCAGCCGTAATTCAATTCGATGCCGTCGCACCCGGTATCGATCGTGCGTTTGACGATGTCGTGCCATGTTTCGCGTTTCGATTCCACCATCAGCGAAGCAATGACTGCGCGGTCGGGCCACAGTTTTTTCGTTTCGGCAATTTCTTTCAGGTTCACTTCGATCGGACGGTCGCTGATGAGTTCGATATTATTCAACCCCGCAATTTTCTGTCCGTTATAATCGATGGCGCCGTACCGGTTGAAGACATTCATCACCGGTTCGCCGATAGTTTTCCATACCGCTCCGCCCCAGCCCTGCTCGAACGCTTTGCACACCTGATATGCAGAATTACTCGGCGGTGCCGATGCAAGCCAGTAGGGATTCGGTGATTTTATCCCGGCACAATTTATTGAAAGATCAACCATGAATATTTTCTCCTTTGCGGTTTTTCCGAAGTTCAGAAAGGAATTTCTGCCGCACGTTCATTTTTTAGATTCGGTCGCAGCCGGAGCCGGCATCGGAACCGATGCGTGGTCGACGATGATGACCCATTTATTATTTTGTTTCTTCCAAATGGCAGTATATCTGCCCGAGGAATGTACTTCCGGTCCGCCTTTCGGCTGAAAATTAAAATTAAACATTCCCCATTCGTACGCAAGTTCTCCGTTGTCAGGAACTTCAATATGGCTTTCGGTGATCTCAAATTTCTTTACATCGTTTTTCGCAAACAGGTCCCACCAGAATTGTTTGACGTTATCCGCTCCACGGTAGTTGCTGTCGGGATACATGGCGACAAGTTCCGGACCATTCCAGTACGTTTTCATAATATCTGAAATAGTTTCACTGTTAAACGCATCGACAAACAGAGAATCTTGTTCTTTGATTGCCTGTTTGATCGTGTCGGGGGTTTCGCGTTTTCCGCAGCTGGCTATTAAGATGCCGACGCAACAAATACAAAGTAAGCCGTTTTTCATATATTTACTTTAACAAAATGAGCTTTTTGGTTTCTGAAAATGTTCCCGCTTGAAGGCGATAAAAATAGACACCACTGGGCCAATTTGATCCATTTACCGTAACCGAATAATGTCCAGCAATTTTTTTCTCGTTTACAAGACTTGAAACCTCACGTCCAAGCACATCAAATATTTTTAAGTTTACGAAACTTTCAACGGGAAGAGTAAAGGAGATTGTTGTGGATGGATTAAAAGGATTCGGATAATTCTGTAATAAAGAATATTCCTTCGGGATGTCATTTTTGTCGGTTGTTACTGATGTTGTTGGAGTGAATCCCACCGAAAAAGCATAAGCAAATTCCCAACTCTTCACATCTGGTATCCCAGAAATTTCAAGGAAGTATTGTCCCGAATTCAACGCGATTGTTGTATCCATTTCACTAAGTCCATTGCTTATCTTTGCAATCAGTGAAGTATATGTCGAATCAAACAATTCCATTTTTAGGTGAAAAACCGGAATGTCTTTTACGTTAAGTTGAACCATTCCATTACTATGAAGATTAAATTTATAATCATCATAATCGGTCGTGTCGGGATATAACAAACTTCCTTTGCTTTGTGGAGTAATAGTACCAAAATATAAACTGTCTAAATCAATTTTGTACGATTGATTGAAGTAAGTAGGTTCGTCAAGTCCCCTCATCTCGGTGCTGAAACTGCCCGTCTCAAAGTTTCCGCCGTAAAAATTTGCCAATGCTTCAGAGTGCCATGCGTTAACAAAAAAAGTATCCGCATTTAGAGTATAATAATTGTTTAGATTGGCTTTGTCGGCACTTACAATTCCGTCCCCAGTTCCACTAGCATTACCAATGATACAAGAGTAAGAAAGATTTGTAGAAATATTTTTCTGATTTAATCCTATAATGCTATCTCCAATAAGTCCATTGCAATTTACATCAATATTATGAAAGCCAATAGTACTTATATTGTTTTCGTTTCCACCAAACAAATAAACCCCGACTGCATTGTTAGAATAAGATGTCCGTAAATCTCTCACTGCTTCTGAATACCCATCAAGTAATCCAAACGTCCATTGATCGCTACCACCATGTGGAGTTCCTATTGTAACCAATTTTGCGACATGATGTTGTCCGTCGCCCTGCCAGTTAGAATAATTTTGTAGATATTCTCTTGCTGCTAATCCACCCATACTGTGACCAACAAGAATAACATTTTCACGTTTACTGATATTTAAGGCATGTCTAATGGCATCGTGAATAGCAATGCCTTGTTTTACAACGGCAGATTCGTTGCTTTCAACCGTATTGTTATGAGTCGAGCCGTTGGGATTGACATCGAAATTGACAAAATAGAAATCGGCCGGCTTTAAATTTGTTTCATTCGTAAAATCATAATAGTCAGTTGACAGTAAGCTGGTAGAAAGATTACCGTCCATGTTTAAACAAAAATCCATTCTACCGCCATTTGTCCATCCAAACCTTTCTAAAAATGTAGCGAAAGAATTCCATGTAGTATCATTGGAATTCAATCCGTGTATAAAAATCATTGGGTAGGGAATGTGCTGCCCGTAAATTAATCCGGCTGTAACGGAAAGTTGTGTCGCTGGCAAATAAAATCCATTGTTCTCGTCGGATTCTGACACCTCGTTGTATGAATCAACTTCCCAACCGACATAATAAGAACCTTGTAAAACATATTGTGGTACAGGAATTACCAATTCTATGTCATTACTACTAGCACCAGCACCCAACGGCGGGACCGAAACGGATCCTAATAAATAACCGTCGGTAATTGTTGTAGTAGTGGAAATGTAAAATGCTAAATGACAACTTCCAGCATATCCCGAACCGGAATTATGGACTATCGAATGTATCGTCAACATTTGTCCAGCAGAGATCGTTGCGGGTTCAAAGCTTCCTGATGAAACAGTCAGGTTGGGAAGTTGACCAAAGGCGTTTGCTGCCATACTAAATATTAAGAATACAAACGAAATTTTCATCTTTAGTTTAAACATAACACAACATCTCCCTTTCTAAGTTGTGATTATATTAATGAAAAATGAATTTATCGATTCCATGCGCCGCTTTCTTCCCGTCAGCCGCGGCATTGACCACTTCTTTGCCACCGTTAATACAATCGCCGCCGGCAAAATATTTCGGATTCGATGTTTGCAGTGTTTCAGAGTTCACGGCAATTTTGCCGCTTTGCATCTTGAGGTTCGGAATTTGTGAGAAAAGATTTTCCGCCGGTTTTTGACCGATCGCTTTGATCACCATATCGACCGGTATCTGAAATTCCGAATTCGGTACCGGTTCCGGTTTTTTCTTTCCTTTTGCATCGGGCGCACCGAGTTTCATTCGTATACATTCTATTCCTTCGACGGACGTTGTTCCGAGAATCCGTTTCGGTGCCGTCAGGAAATGAAATTCGACACCGTCGCTTTTTGCCAATTCATATTCGAAATCATACGCGGACATTTCTTCTCTGCTTCGCCGGTAGATGATCATAACGTGCTCAGCGCCGAGCCGCTTTGCTTCCGTCACGGCGTCGATTGCCGTGTTGCCGGCACCGACAACCGCTACGCGTTTCCCGACTTCGACGGAACGCCATTTTCGCGTGGTCACTTGTTCAATGAATTCCAATGCATCGTGCACTCCGGGAAGATTTTCTCCGGGGATGTTGAGGTCGGGAGAAATCCCCAGCCCGGCTCCGATGAAAATCGCATGGTGTATCTTTTCTAATTCGGTTATAGAAATTGTTTTTCCGATCAACATATTCGTTTTGATGTTGACTCCGAAACTTTCGACGAGTTTGATTTCGTTGAGACTATCTTTGTACGACATTTTGTACGGAGCGATCCCCCGCGTATCAAGTCCGCCCGCAGTTTCTTTTCCTTCGTATACCGTGACATCATATCCCATCAAGGCAAGTTCTGCGGCACATGCGAGTCCGGCGGGACCGCTGCCGATGATGCCGACAGATTTACCATTCTTCGGAGCCGGTGTGAACAATTTCGGCATCCCGCGTTCAAAGTATGAATCAATGGCATATCTCTGTAAGCGTCCGATCTCGATCGGCTTTTCGCCCCGCTCGTTGTAGACACATGCGCCTTCGCACAAAACGCCGACCGGACATGCCTTTGCGCACGTGAGCGCGATCCAGTTCGACTGAAAAATTGTTTTTGCCGAACCTTTGAGGTTGCCGGTTGCAATTTTTTTGATGAAGGTTGAAATATCGATGTGTGTCGGACACGCTTTCATGCAGGGAGAATCGTAACAATAGAGACAGCGATTTGCTTCCATGTGCGCCTGATTGTCGGTCATACGCGGATGGATCTCGGAGAAATTTTTCTCGTATTGTTCGTCGGTGAGTTTGGGAGCGATGTTGTTCATGAATTGGTTTGCTTGTTGATTCGTTGGTTTGCTTGTTAATTCGTTGGTTTGTTAGTTTGTTAATTCGTTGGTTTGTTAGTTTGTTAATTCGTTAGCTGGTTAGTTTATTCGTTAATGCGTTTGCTGGTTTGTTTGGTTGTTGTCTGTTGATTTAGGTTTTGATTTTTTATTTGCAGATAAAAACCTCAGAAAACCGTTTGTCAGTTTTCCGACTTTATCGGCCTGGCTATATATGAGATCGAACTCTTCTTGAGAAATATACTTTGCATCGACAGCAACATAGAGCTGGCTTTTGACTTCGGAAATGGAACGTCGAGCATAAACCAAGAAGCGGTGAAATTCCGCATTCGATTTCGAGTCAAAACCTTCCGCAATATTCGAAACGATAGAAACTGCTGCCCGTTGAATCTGGTCGCGTAATCCGAAATCTCTGCTGAATTGTCCATGCCGGGCGGCCTCATAGACCATGTTGCATAATTTTCTTCCCTCTTTCCAACTTTCAACATCTTCAAATCGAACAATTCTCATTTTTCCCTCCCTCATTTTAACTCTAACCACTAAACCAGCCAACCACCAAACTAATAAACTAAGTTAACTCATCCAGTTTACTTTGGATTCCGGATTCCATTTGATGGTGGTCTTTTTCGGCTTGGTGAAAAATTCGATGGAGCTTTTCCCGGTGATATCGCCGGAACCGAATTTGGATTCATTCCACCCGCCGAACGAAAACGGTTCGCGCGGAACCGGCACGCCGATATTCACGCCGATCATTCCGGCGCTGGCATGTTCCATTACGTAGCGTGCCGCGCTGCCGCTTTGCGTGAAGACGGAAGCGGCATTTCCGTACGGACTTGCATTTTCGATGTGCAATGCTTCGTCGACCGTTTGTGTTCGCATGATGGCGAGAACCGGGCCGAATACTTCTTCCTGCGCGATTTTCATTTCCGGTTTCACATAATCGATAATGGTGGGACCGACCCAGTAGCCGTTTTCTTTTCCTTCGACCGTTGCGCCGCGTCCATCGACAAGAATTTTAGCGCCTGCCCGTTCGGCTTCCGTAATGTAACGCTCAATACGTTCTTTCGCTTGTTTGGAAATAACGGCGCCGAGATTTTTTCCCGGGATGATTTTTCTCGCTTCATCACAAAGTTTCTTAATGATGTGATCGACCGGTCCGACGGCAACCATAGCCGATGCCGCCATGCACCGCTGTCCTGCACATCCGCTCATCGATGCGGCAACATTCGATGCGGTCATATCTTCATGAGCATCCGGCAACACGATCAAATGATTCTTCGCACCTCCGAGGCAGAGCGCACGTTTTAAGTGAGATGATGCTCGCGTGTAAACGATCTTTGCAACTTTCGTTGAGCCAACGAATGTCAATGCGTCGATTTCCGGATGATCGCACAATGCTTCAACGACGGCCTGCGCGCCATGAACCACATTGAAAACGCCGTCGGGTAAACCGGCTTGCTTCAATAATTCGGCGATACGCATGGAGCTTAAGGGAACCTGTTCGGACGGTTTGAGAACCATCGTATTGCCGAGTACGAGCGCGTTCGGAATTGTCCAGTTCGGTACCATGGCCGGAAAATTAAACGGTGTGATACAGGCAACGACACCGACCGGATACCGATCGATGCGGCATTCAACACCGCGGCTGACTTCCAGAATTTCTCCGGCGATCAATTGCGGCATGGAACAGGCGAATTCCGTCACTTCGATCGATTTTTCGATTTCCGCCATTGCTTCGCTCATGATTTTGCCGTTCTCTTTGTGAATCAGAGCGGCAAGCTCATCGGCATGTTCTTCCATCAGTCGTTTATACCGGAAAAAAACCTGCACACGTTCTTTGATCGGCATTGCCGACCATTTTGCGAACGCATTTTTTGCGGCTTTCACGGCATCATGAACATCGCTCGCGTTGGATAACGGAGCATTGGCAATCGTCGTGCCTGTCGATGGATTTGTCACCGGTAACAATTCGGAAGCGTGTGCGCGGACAACCGTTCCGTGAATATAATTTCCCAATGTGTCTGTTCCGGAAGTAGGTTGCTTTGGATTCGGATGTGTTGCGATTTCGGTTTGCATGGTTGTATACCTTACACGAAGATGATTGAAAAAGACATCGAGGTTCGGAAACAACCGTTCCCGAACCTCGAGTGATGCTGAAGAATTTCAAATTACTTTATGAGTATCATTTTCTTTGTCGAAATAAACGAACCGGCGGTGAGTCGATAAAAATATATTCCGCTGGAAAGGTTCGATGCGTTAAACGGCGCCCGGTATTTCCCCGGATTTTGTTCACCGTCGACCAGCCGAGCCACTTCCTGTCCCAACACATTAAACACCGAAAGTTTTACGACGGATGCTTTCGGTACATCGTATAATATTTCTGTCGTGGGGTTGAACGGATTTGGATAATTCTGTTGAAGGGCGAATTCCTTCGGGATACCCGACTCGCGTTCGACAACACCGGTGAGTGTTATGTTGTATGAAACACCGCTTTGCCCCGGGTGTGCAACAACATTCGGGAAGGTAAAGCTGGTTGAAAAGAAATTAGATACGGAGATTGTATAATTATAAATCTTATTACTCACCGGAAATGTAAAGTTCCCGGTTATCGCGTCGGAGGTGGTATATGATTCTCCCGAATCACTATTTACCGCATAGAGCTGAATTGGAAAACCCGGGGGGGCATTTTCAAAAGTAACCGTTCCCGAGATGGTGGAGTTTACGGTATACTGCGTCAGATTGTGAACGATGCTGTCGCCGAGCGATATGACGCCAAGCATGCCCACGCCTAAAGTCTGCGTAATTACTGCGTTTTGATCCCTTACCGGTTCAGCGATATTCCATGTATGACCATTCAAAACAGAGACTGGAATTCCGATTTGAAAAAGTCCGTTTATATCGGTCTGGGCATATAGCGAAGGAGATCCGCCCGTGGAGTCGTTTCGCGCGATATACACGGTCGTGCCGATAATCGGATTTCCGTTTTCGTCTTTGACGTGGCCGTCGACTTGAGCGGCGGGTGCGGTCAAAACGAAATTATAGCCGCTTGGATTGCCAACGATCGTAACCATGGTGTCCTGCGGGTATACCAGTGCGGGGGGGTAGGGATTATTGCTCAGACTTACCTGCCACGGGTTGCCGGCAGTGTCGGCATTCATCTCGATTATATAATTTCCGCTTGCGTCAGTAAAGGCGTCCCAAAAATTGAGAACATTACCGGATACATTCCGTTGTATTTGAACGTTGATATTCAGGGCGCTTTTACCTGCGGGGGGAGTGACATGTCCTGAGATGCTGTGTACAGGAGATGCAAGCGGAGAAACTGATCCGGTAATGGTAGCATGAGATGAATTATTGGTAAATCGGAAAATATAATGTCCGGGCGCAACACCGATTGGTTGGGTAAAAATAACATGTCCGTTTTGTAAACCATCCTGATCCGGCGGTCCGCCGTTTCCGGTTGTGTCACCGTCGGTTTGTGTAAAACTAAACAGAGTAACGTCGCCGAGATCAATAGATCCGTTATTATTTGCGTCGTACCAAATTTCTCCCGTTGTCGTGGAACCTGCGGGAATACTATATTGCCATGTAATGGTATCTCCGGATGTCATCGTAAAGTTCGAAGACACGCCGTTGATTTTCAAGTTTGTTACCTGTGCTGTTCCCGACGTATGTATCATTAAACATGTGATAATCAGTATTAATCCTGAAAGATTTTTCATCGAAGATCCCTTCTATTGTGATTGATAATACCTATAATACATTTTTTTGTCTCAATATAATCATTGCCCGTGATGCATGGCATCGTCGGCAATCGTTAACGCGGCATCGAATGCCTTCACCCCGAGATCGATTTCGTCTTTTGTCACAATTAACGGCGGAGCGATAACAAAATGGCTTACCCACGATTGAATGAAAACACCGTTCTTCATCATTTCAGCGCCGACTTTATCCACGAGCAACGGAACGCCGCTGATTTTATCGGTATAGGTGTTGAACGGTTCTTTGGTCTGACGATTTTTGACGATTTCCACAGCCCAAAACAGTCCGATACCCCGAACATCGCCGATCGACGGATGTTTGCTTTGTAATGCCCGGAGTTTGTTGCCGAGATATTCGCCGATTTCGTTCGAACGGTCGTTGAGTTTCAACCGTTTGTATTCGTTGATGGCGGCAATTGCCGGTGCGAGTGTGAGAGGATGTGCTTCGTATGTGTGACCATGAGAAAAATAATGGTCATCGAAAAAATCACCGATTGTCTTTGTCGTTGCGCAAAGCCCTAACGGCATGTATGCGGTTGTGATTCCTTTTGCCGTGGTGAGAATATCGGGCTTTACATTCCAATGATCGACGGCAAACCACTTTCCCGTGCGTGCCCATCCGGTCATCACTTCGTCGGCAATGAGCAAAACATGATGCTTGTCGCAGATTTGCCGGAGGCGCGGCATATATTCTTTCGGAGGGATCAAAACGCCGTTCGTGCCGACAATCGGTTCGATAATAACTGCCGCGACATCGCTTTCATTTTCGATCATGTGATCGATATATTCGACGCAGGCAATTTCGCATTCAGGATAATGATGATGGAGCGGGCAGCGGTAGCAATTGACTTCCGGTGCGAAAATCACACCGGGGATTTTCCCCGCCGGTTCCATTGCCCATCGCCGCGGATCGCTGGTAGCGGCGATCGATCCCATCGTTGAACCGTGATAGGAATGGTAGCGGGCGATGATTTTGGTCTTGCCGGTATACATGCGGGCGATCTTGAATGCCGCTTCGTTTGCTTCCGTGCCGGAAGTTGCGAAGAAAAATTTTTCCAGTCCCTGTGGAAGTACGGTCAGCAGTTGTTTGCTTAATTCCGCACGCACGTCGGTTGCAAATCCCGGTCCGATGAACGGAAGTTTTCTTGCCTGTTCTTCGATCGCCTTAGTCACGGCTTGATTTTTGTAGCCGAGATGTACGCACATGAGTTGCGCCGAAAAATCGAGATACCGTTTGCCGGTTGCATCGATAAAAAAACATCCCTCGGCGTCGACGACGTGCAACGGTTTCCAGTTTTTCTGAAAGCGCCATGTGCCGTAAGTAAGTTTTGCAGTAACCTCAGATGCGGAAAGATTATTTATATTCGTGGTTTCCATAGCGATGTCGTATTTGATTTTTAAGTTTATCGTTCGACGGCAGAAATTGCGCCGTATTCTTCGGGTCTGCGGTCGCGGTAGAATTGCCAGATGTCCCTGACTTCCTTGATTTCATCCAGGTTGAGATCGGCAACCACAAGAAAATCTTTATCGCGCGGTGCCTCTGCGATAATTTTTCCACGCGGGTTGCAGAAATAACTTTGACCGTAAAATTCACCGATGTTCCACGGTGCTTCAACGCCGACACGGTTAATCGCACCGACAAAATATCCGTTTGCGACGGCGTGTGCCGGCTGTTCGAGTTTCCAGAGATATTCCGAGAGTCCGGCAACAGTTGCGGATGGATTGAATACAATTTCCGCACCATTCAAACCAAGGATGCGTGCGCCTTCGGGGAAATGCCTATCGTAGCAAATATATACACCGATGTCGGCATAGGCAGTTTTAAATACCGGAAAACCGAGGTTGCCCGGTTTGAAGTAAAATTTTTCCCAGAATCCGGGAGCGACATGGGGAATATGATGTTTCCGGTATTTCCCTAAATATTTTCCATCGGCATCGATAACGGCGGCAGTATTATAGTATACGCCGGTGATTTCAGTTTCGTAAACAGGGACAACGATAACCATCGAATGCTTTTTTGCAATTTCCTGCATCAGTTTTATCGTCGGCCCGTCGGGAACTTTTTCGACGAGCGAATACCATTTCGGTTTCTGTTCCGCACAAAAATAGGGACCATAGAATAATTCCTGCATGCAAAGAATCTGCACACCCTTTTTCGCGGCGTCTTCAATCATTCCGACATGTTTATCGATCATTGATTTCTTGATGGCCTCGATCGGCTGTTCCGATGATATTGAAAGAGTGGCTTGTATCAAACCTCCTCGTACCGTACGGTTCATGGTAAAACTCCTCTTCTTATTGGATAAATATACACATAGTGGTGTTCAATTAAGAGATTTTTGGAACCATTGTCAAGAAATGGATGATCACGTTTGTGTTACTTTGTATGAGCAAAGCATTGATTCCCTCAAGTTACGCTTTGTCAATAATATATAACCCGCTTGAGAAAGGCGCTCCTTTTTATGCGGATAGCGAAGAAAATGCCGGCGAGTACCTCCCAACAAAGATTCTCATTTTTACTTATAAATCGGCACGACAAATATCACCACAATGGGGGCATGAGTTTTCCGGCGGGTCACCGAGTTCCTGAGAGATTTGATCAATAGTGTTTGAAAAATCTCTGTTAGATGTTGCCGAACTCGAGTATAAATTCCGAAACTTTCGAAACGCCGTTTTCAAGCCGCGCCTTTTCGATGTTGCTGGTAAAGGTATGATAGACATTTCTGTCATAAATTATTTTATTAACCAATCCCGGAAGTTTTCTCACACGGCGTTCGTAAATTCCCACTTCGTTCTGCGTCAGGAAATCGATGTTCCCTTTTTCCTGCCCCCACAAATAATTGTTGACGATGGGGACTTTTTTCGATAACAATGTCTGCATAAACATCGATGCCCCGCACTTGGTGATGACGATGTCGGCAATATTGAGAAGCTCATAGACAAAATCCACATATCCATAAATTTTGACGTCCCCATATTCATTTTTTTCTTTCCACTGCATTGCTTCACTGAACAGTTTGATGTTCCGCCCGCAGACCATAGCGATGTCCGCTTCCCGGTTTGCTGCAACAAGGTTTTTAAGAATTGCAAGACCGTTGGGAATGCCGTCGGCACCGCCCATAATCAAGACGATTTTTTTATCCGTTCTGAAACCGAGCTTTTTCTTTTGTTCGATGACCATGTCGTCGGAAAGAGGTCGTGAAAATTTTTCTTCGATGACAAACGGAAAAACGCTTACCTTTTCTTCAGCGATTCCCCGCTTGATGCAGTAGCGCCGTAATTCTTCACTGAAAACGATAAAGTGAACGTTTTTTTCAAGGAACCAAAGCGGGTGTGCGGTAAAAGGATCGGTCACGACAGTCATCACGGGAATAGTGAGTTTCAATTCCCGCAAGATATCATGAATAGGTTTGATAAGAAAGAAATGGAAAATGACGATCTTTTCCGGACGTTCTTTCAGGATGAGATCCTTGAAAAAAGGTTTTACCACGGCAGAAATAATCGCACTGTTGGCGTGTGCAATCCACGGGACTTTGTTGGTGAGATACAGAAATCTGTAAACCCACCGGGCTTTCGATTGCAGAAAACGGTAGCCGTCTTCGACCACCCACCGTACAACATGCGGCGCTTTTTCAAATCCATCGATCAGGATCGGGTCGACCTTCTGTTCATATTGTTCCTGCAAAAACGTACAGACCGATTTTGCCGGCGCAAGGTGTCCTCCGCCGGTTTTAAGATACAATAACAGATATTTCTCTTTCATTTTTTTGGTCTCCGTCATGAGTCGTTGTGGTGGATTCTTTTTACCTATCGCATCATCGGTGAGTTTTCCTGGGACATTTTTCCTTCGTCAAGAATTTCCCGGATTTTGTGTGTGCCGAGTTTCCGCGCTTTCAAAAATCCGGACCATGCCGCTTCGGCGAATCGTCCATTTTCCAATGCGTCAAAGAGCCATTGATCGGTGTAATCAGGATGTTCCTGTTTTATCCCGGCTTGAATTTCCAGAAGCCATTTTCTGTTGAAATGTTCCTGCGAACCGAGAGCCGGCGACATAATAATGGGAATGCCCAAACCGGTATAAAACGATAACTCGCTCGGTTTTGTCCATAAGATATCGGTTGTGCGAAGGATCTCGTTGAATTTTGAAAAATACTGTTCCGGAGTTTCACCGTGAATGACGGTAATTGCATCTCCGTCCGGGGCAATGCGATCTTTGACCGACAGAAAATAATTCTTTACCGATTCCTTCGTCCCGGCAACCAGGTTTAATCGTATTTCTCCGTTCAACAATCTTCTTTTTAAACTCGCTGCGATTTTCCCGCCGATTTCCCGTTGAGCTCCTGCACCTCCGACGGCATACGTAATGGTAAGCTGTCTCGTTTTTCGGAAGACGCAATTTTCCGACCCGAGGAAATGTTCGACATTACGGCCATGAAGGGGCCAAAACCTGTTTTTGGGGTCAAGATAAAAAAGCCGCTGACCGAGATCATGCCGGAGTATGGAAAGATTTTCTCCGCCCAGGAGTTCTTCGGGAAGAGGAAAACCGGTCAAAAAAATCCTATCGCGGGGAACACCGTATGCCTGCAATCGTTGTGCAGCTTTTCCGCACGGGGCAAAATAGTGGATCCTGCTTTCCCACGGCTCCTTTGCAACCCACACCCTGTTGAGGTCGGCATCGCAAATAATGCAGTAGACGCGGTCGAAGCCGGACATGTCCACGGCAACTGCGGTAGCAAAGAACGATGTAATGACCGGAAGAGGATTGGAGCGTATTTTTGCAATCATTCCCGAACACAGACCCTTCCGAATAAATGAGGTCAAGAGGTTGACTTGAAACGTCGTGTCGGATAGGTTTCTGATCGGATAGAATGACGGGATGTGAAGAAACGTGTCGAGGAGCGTGAATATCGGTTTGCCGACAATAGGAATGCTTCGTGCTCTTGAAAGAATTTCGTAAGCCCTCAGCATTTTTTTCCAGAGATTTTTCTCGACCGCAGTTGCCCCGTCGTTATCCCCGACCGAAATAATTTCCTCTTCGGCAAGATCACGCAGAGGATATACCGCCCGCAGGTGGCCGTATCCCATATCCGCTGTAACAATCCAATATTTCTTTTGAACGGCGGAATTTTTTGATCTGCCGTTTCCATGGTTTTCGACCGGCATCCGGGATTGAAATTTCTCAGTTTGTGAAATTTGGTAATTCAATCAGATCGCTTGAGGATGGTTCACCGATAATATTGATTGTATCGTCGAGTGTGAGAAAGGGGTGTAGCCCGACCATACCGTCCTGAATCGACAGGTAGGTGCAGGGTGACTCGGTCCAGCAGCCGCTGTTACAATATTGGAGGTCGCCGGAAAAATAGATTTCTGCATGATGTGTATGACCGCAGCAGACAACGTCATGCCCGCGGCCGGCGGCAAATGACAGGGAGCGTTCCCGGATTTTTTGAGTGCATCGAAGAAAAATCTTGCTGTTTGTTTTGGCGAACTTTGCAAAACGATGCGTCTTGTCGATTTTCTGCAGAATATTATAGAGTGCGTCGGCAATCGCGGTAATAGTACGATGATCTTCGATGAAATCATCGAAAACGTGTCCGTGAAGAACAAGAAATGATTTTCCGCCGCTCGAAAAAGTGTGTTCTTCTTTCACCGACACGCCTAACAGATGAGAGATGATTTCAGCTGGACCGTCGTGATTGCCGCAGACCCATGTAATGGAAATTTTATCCGAAAGTTTTCGCAGGAGAGAAAGTATTTTCCAGTGACTTTTTTGGAGACGGCGGAAGTCGATAGAATCAAAGACATCGCCGTTGAGAATAAGTTGCTTGGTCGGGAATAAACCGGTAAGAATCCGTTCGAGAAACTCCGCGAGTTTTTTTGCCTGGCAGAGGTTGCTGCCGAGATGGATATCAGAAATAATCACAGCATCAACCGCTCCTGCTTCAAACAGGGCGGGGTGATCTGTTTTCAGAGCGAACCGATGGGACTGGGTCAGTATAATCCTTTCAATCGATTGCACATATCGTGTCTACAAAAAACTCTTTAGACCATACAAATGTACTCATTGGGAATGACTGTGTCTTTAATCTTTCGTTACGAAATTGTAATGTTTTAACCTGATAGAGAAGTTATGAACAAAATAACGTCATAGTTCATGGAAACACACGATATGTCTCCTCGGTAATGGAATTTCATAACCTTGACTTTCCAAAAAATACTTTGTACCATATTTTGTAATCACTGAATTCTTGTTCCTTTATTTTGATATAGGAGGAAAAATGAAGCTTGTCGTTTTTCTTTGTTCTCCGATCCTCGCTCTGTCCCTGTCGGTTTTTCCTGCAACACACACTGTTGTCAATTCCGGTTTTACATTTTCTCCGGATACAATAACGATTAACTTCGGCGACACAGTGATCTTTTCTTTAGGATCGATTCACAGTGCGAGAGAAGTAACTCAAGCGACGTGGAACGCGAACGATAGTGATTCCAACGACGGTTTCAATACCCCGTTCGGCGGCGGGACGGTTATTCCGTCTCACACGGGAATATTTTATTATGTGTGTGCTAACCATTATTTTATGGGAATGAAAGGAACGATCACGGTGGTATCGCCGACGGATGTGCGCGGCGGGCTTCAAACAATTCCGCAGGAATTTTCATTGAAGCAAAATTATCCCAATCCTTTTAACCCCCGGACGGTGATACAGTATGAATTGCCTGTCGAAAGCAGAGTTGTACTGACGGTAAGCGACGTGCAGGGAAAAATGGCAGCGAGGTTGATCGATCAAGTTCAGCCAGCAGGATACCAATCGGTCGAATGGAATCCTTTCGGGCTTGCCAGCGGAATTTATTTATACCGTCTCGAAGCGGTAAACAGTTCAGATCCGGCTAAAACATTTTCCGAAGTTAAAAAGATGTTGCTTATCAAGTAAGCTGATCTGTGCCGCCGAAGGGCGGAACATCAGATTCCTGCGGCGAGCAGGACGATTTCATAAGAACGATCCGATTCGAGTTTTGGTTGCTACGCAATCAGTGTGGTTTCAACGACTTCTTGTACGGAGGTTGTACCCCGTTTGAGAAGTTCAATAGCCGCTTCACGTAATGTCTTCATGCCCTGGTCGGTTGCAATCCTCCTGATCGCAGTTTCGTTGATAGACAATCCGGAATTGAGAATATATTCACGGATTTCTTTTGTCAAATACAGAATCTCATGGATTGCTGTCCGTCCTTTAAAACCGCGGAGACATTCGATGCACCCGACCGGTCGGTAAATTTTCGTTGCGGTAATTTCTTCCTCTGTCATACCGATCTTGAGAAGCATGGATGGAGAAATATTATTTTCTTCCGCCTTGCACCGATCGCATAATTTTCTCACTAATCGTTGAGCAACAATGGCGTTAATGCTTGATGATAACAGGAACGGTTCAATGCCCATCTTGAATAGCCGGGAAATCGCGCTCGGGGCATCGTTTGTATGAAGTGTGGTAAATGTCAGATGGCCGGTATTGGCAAGTTTGATTGCGATATCTGCGGTAATCCGGTCGCGGATTTCTCCGACCATGACGACGTCGGGATCGTGCCGGAGAATCGCCCGGAGGGCTTGTTCAAAATCCAGTTTCGGATTTAATTTTACCTGCCGTGCTCCCTCAATGAAGTATTCGACGGGATCTTCTACCGTTAAAATATTTAATGTGGGGCTCATGATGTAACGAAGCGACGCAAGCAACGTCGTACTCTTGCCGCTTCCTGTCGGGCCCGTCAGTATAATCATGCCGTACGGCTGTTCGATGGCTTGCTTAAACCATTGAAGATTTTTTTCTTGAAAGCCGATATTTTCCACGGTAATGCTTGTTTCGGGATCGGTGAGAACCCGCAAGACAATCGATTCGCTTTTGACGCGTAATTCCTTGTTGATGATCGGGATGATCGATACGCGGAAACGGACGAGCTTATTGTTGATATTTTTTTGAATGAATCCATCCTGCGCGAGATTGTGTTCGAATCGATCGGTTCCTTTCGTAATGTCCTTGACAACGGCGATAACAGCGTCGGCACGAATATCATCGAGGGTTTTCCACAATGAAAGTAATCCGTCAAGACGGAAATGAACTTCCGTTTTTCGGAAATCTTTCGGGATAAAATGAATATCGCTGGCGGCCATTCGCACGGCCTCAGCGAGTATATTGTCGACCAACTCCCCTAATTTGCCTTTTCGAATTTCATCATCAAGTTCATCGGAAATTTGATCGTCTTCGTCGGATTCAAAATCCAGTATGCCTTGCGAGAGGCTGGAATTCTGCAAGAGGGCGCGTTCGAGCACTGAAAAACTTTGAAATGAAACGTAGCAAATTTCATGTTTGGGATATGGATACGCTCTTGCTACTTTTGCAATTTCCGGATTTGTCGGGTCAGGAGTGATGATAATGAGTTTCTTCGGATCGTCGTCTGCAACCTTAAAGGGAAGAATCTTGTTCTTGGTGGCAAGATCCCGTAACCGCGTGACGAGCGAATTAAGAGTTTTATGAATAAATTCGATGCGTTCGGGACCGATCCCGAGCTCTAAAATATCAATTCTCCGGAATGAATAGTAGTCGACGAATTGTTCATACACAGCTTCGCGATCGACCAGAAATTCTTCAATGAGAATCCGGAAGAGTAGGCGCGGATCTTTTTTTGCATGTGTCCGTTTGTAGACGAGTGCTTCGTCAACGACGGATTGGCTGACAATGCCTTTATCGATCAGGGTCTGGACGAATCTGCTGATCGTTTCCAGGGAGGGTGAGAATTTGTTCTCCGACAAAGGTGCATCGTCATTGTCGTTCAGGAACTTGCCGAAGTTCAGGAGTTTCTTTACCCCCTGACGCGGAATTGGAGTCAACGGCAATAACCGGCCATTACCGTTCTTAGGATTGCCGGTTTCGCTCGGCAACCCGATATTCGGGTCTATGTTTTTATTGTTCGTATCTTGAGACATAAAAATGTTGTGTCGTCACCCTGTCAAATACTTTTAAATATTCCCATGACGGGAAAAACATTTTACCGTTGATGTATTACTTTTTTGTAGAGGAACGTAAACCGCTGATCGAAATGCCCGTTCGGATGATTGCCGGTTGATCGGAAGTTGGACACTAACAATGGTTTGTGTTGAACTTAAAGTAACACCATTGTAAAGTTTTTGAGGTGATTTTCATCACGCAAATACATTATTGCGGATGTTTCTGACGGCCGGATGTGAATTTTTGCTAAATGGGGAAAATTTGAGGATATGAAAAACAAAAAAAAACGAGTAATTCGTTTTCCTTTTATATCTGTTTGGCTGTGACAGGAGGATGCATTGTATGAAATAGATTCAGTACGACTGGTTTCTGTCGAAAAATCTTCCGGTTTAAAATTGCAGCGTCCAATCTTTTCGAATGAGTAAGTCGAGTTTGTCAGCTTCTTCTATCTCAAAGACAGCATTGTGGGGATTGCACGCCTGATATCTGACTTCGGTTACCATACAATGTCTTTCACCAGTGGCCCGGGATCTCTGTATAGTATCAAGAAAAATATCGCGTTAAGAATTAACTCTGCAAACCGAAGAATATCGAAAACCATCCGTTACAAGCGTTAAAACAGATGAAATTGACGGTTCATCGGTTTGATGTTCTGGTTTGCTATTAACCAATTTCTGAGTTATTTTTATAAGAGTTGTCAGCCATAATATTAAGAAAGAATGAACATGAAAAGTCTGATTATTGTTGTTTTCGGTTTCCTTCTCATCGGTGTTTCTGTCCCCGCCATTGGACAGGATCAAACTCCCTCATCGAAACACTTAATGAGGGAAGATTCGGCGGCCGTCAATGCCCTGGTGATGTATCCGGATACGATCCGTCTTCATATTTTTGAAGCATGTGAATATCCTGCCGCCATCGTGAGCATTGCAAGTTTGCAAAAGAAAACGAGCGACGATTTTGCAAGCTTTGTCAGCGGTTATTCCAAAAGTGAGCAGGAAGATTATTGGAACTTGGCGAGATACCCCGATTTGATTTCAAAAATTGCACAAGGGGGACAAAAATCCGAAGATCAGATTAATGCCATTCTTGTTGATTATCCGGCGGACATTCATGAGACTGCAATAAAATACGGCACCGATTATTTCGATCAGATTCAAAAGATCGATGCGATGCAATCACAAACGGATGCGCAATTTCAACAAATCATTTCCGATTATCCGGTCGAAACCCAGCAAGCCTTACGGGACATCATTCAGTATCCCGAAATAATAAGTCTTCTCAATGATCATTTGAGTCTGACTGTTCGGGTCGGGGATCGTTTTCGCCGCAATCCGGAAAGAGTTATACATCGGGCGGACTCATTGAATTTCGTGGAGACGAGGCAGAATGCTGAAGACGCTGCGACATGGAAAGAAAGCATTCAACAAAATCCGGACGAGGCAAACGATTTACAGCAGGCAGCCGACGATTACGCCACTGAAAATGGTTATTCACAGGAAGACGTCACTGCCGCACCGCCCCCGGATGCGGTAACGAATTATACTTGCAGCCCCTATTCGTATTGGTTCGGTTATCCGACATGGTATCCGTACGATTATTGGTATCCCTATCCTTTCTGGTTCGATTGCGGATTTTATCGTGACCATGCCGGAAAAATGGTGATTTTCGGTTCTCCATCGTATTACTTTACTAACTGGTATTTTTATCATCCGGAAAATTGGCACCGGTATCCCGGTCTGGGTAACGCATACATCAATCATTATTATGGGTCGGCAAGATCAGTCGGCGCCAACACTATTATTGTGCATAACTGGGTGCGCGATAATAAAAATTATTTACCCAAGGATTTTGTTCACAATCCTTCAAACAGATCGGCAGTCATAAAACAGGTAGCGCAATTAAACATAGACGTTCGGAAACAAAAGGGAGTGAAAACGGTTACACCGGCGGTGCGTGATCAATTTTTTCAAAATAATAGAACCAAATACCCGTCTCTGAATGTCGGACAAAAAATAACAACAGCACAGGAAGAGAAACAACGCGGCGTTCCGGACGTTATCCAGCAACCGGAGCGGCAACCGGCCGTCCGCGTTCGCGGATTCATACAGGAAGGATCGCGGCAGCCGGTACAAACATCTCCTGCCCAACCTATCAGGGTTCAGCAAGATGTGCAACACCCCGTTGCAAGACCCATACCGGCACCACCGGTACGCAATTTTAACGACATCAATAAGGCCCAGGAATTTCACAGAAATGTTTGGCAACAAACTCAACCGGTTGTACACCCTCAGCAACAGGCGGTTCCCCGTACTCCGGCACCACAGCCCGTGAAACAGGAACCGGTTCACCGGGAACCAACGGGAAAACGGAAGTAAGCGATAGAACATTGCCGGGGCGTGTAAAAAATTCAATTACGAAACTTGCTCTGTAATTGCCGCGTCATAATATGCTGGTTCTCGAGATATTTGATTGATCGAACATCAATTCTTTTTCGTTTATAGAGAAACTTCGTTGGTATAGCCGGTGAACGTTCTTTATTCTATGGAGGGCATTCATTTTTTGCGATTATATTGCTCACGAGTGAATAGAAAAAAGGCAAAATGTCAGTTGTGGTGTACAGTATTTGTCTTTTTTTTTCTTTTCATTCATGGAAAATCGCCTGCACAATTTCCCGATATGAGCGAGAAATCGCTCTGGGCGCATTTTACAACATCTTCCGGTCTCCCTTCCGGTGAAATAACAAATCTATTTGAATCGCCCGACAGCACACTCTGGGTTTCTACACTAACCGGTGTGGCATGGTACGACGGATATCGGTGGCGGCAGGGTGAAGATGGTTCCATCTGGCCGAAAGCAGATGCATCAGTGATCCAGGCGGAATATCATGATAGCATCTTGATTCTTTCGGGGAGCAGTTATTATCTCGGCAATAGAAACGGTTTCCGGGAGTTCGGCAAACAAATTGGAAATAACCTCTACGTGACCGGGAAAGATTCAATTCCGTTGTCTGAAGATGTAGCTTTGAGCGCCCTCTATGGTTCATCAATCACCTCAAAGCCAAACCGGGAATTTATCAAAAAAATCGTACATGTCTATCCGACAAAAAACGGCAATATCTTGTTGATGCTTTCCGATGGCCTCTATCGACGGAATGGAATGTCGTGGAAGCCGCAATTACAGTCGTCAACCCCCAAAAAGAGTATCAGCGTATTATCAGTAACCGAAAATCGTCACGGTTCCGGTATTTGTCTTGTTCGGAGCCCTGCCGACAAGATGGGGCTTTGGGAATGGACAAAGAATGGACCTTTTCGTCGAAGTAAATTGGCGAAGCCCGTTTTGTATATCGTGAGCGCCGATATTGATGAAAATGACAATGTTGTTGCAGTTGCACGGGCCGGTGAAATATTTATACGTCACAACGGACGATGGAGTATGCTTCCGTTCCTACCGGAGAATGCTTCGAATACTACAAAAGTCCTGTTTCGACAAAACGGAGATCTTTGTCTCGGTGGTGATGACGGAGTGTATATTTGGCGCCACACTTCAGACAAATGGAAATCGCTTCCACTTTCTAATCTTGAGTTGAAAAATTGTATTAATGAAATTTTCAAGACACATCACGGTGATATCTGGATTGGTTCTGCCAATGGCATTGAAATACAGCATCCAAACGGCTTGCACGAAGACATCACCCATATTGGCAAAGAACGCCTTCTCAATGTCACCGGTTTGGAGGAAGATTCCGACGGAAATATGTGGGTTTCGAGTGGCTCATCGTTCGATGGCGCATATCGATGGAATGGAAAATTGTGGAAAACTTACCCGATCACATCCTATGCCGGCGGAATTTATATTCATAAGATCCGTAAAGATCGTGAGGGCAGGTTATGGTTTCTGGGACTCGGGCACAATCCGGGATCTTCCGACGACGATGAGGCGGGTGCGTATTGTTTGCAAGGAGATACATTTTCCCGATGGAGTCTCGCAGAAGGATTATTGAGCGGACGTGTCTACGCCTTTGATGAAAGTGAAGATTCTTCTTTCTGGTTCGGTACTCACAAAGGTATAAGCAGATACCGGTCAGGAGTCTGGAAACAGTGGACTCGTGCAAACGGCCTTCGACAGGACCATGTCTTTTGCCTTGCAGTCGATCGTGAGGGAAGCGTTTGGTTCGGTCATATGACAACGAATGGATTGGGGCGAATTGATCGTAATGATTCGTTGCAATATTTCAGTGTTGATGATGGTCTCCCCGATAACCGAATTTACGATATCAAGGTGGATTCGGCCGGAGTTGTTTGGGTAGCTACACGCGGCGGGTTATGCTGTTATGATCATGGAAGGTGGTCCGTGTACGATGATAACAGCGGCCTTGTCTCTAACGCTTTGTGGCCGGTTTTGCCAACGAGTCAGGGCATTTACGTTGGCACTACGGGAAAAGGAGCCGCGATACTGCATCGGGAAGCCGGCGTAGAACATTATCCTTTTATCGTTATCGATAAACCTCTGGTCGAGAATCAGAACGCATTTGTCCGATGGCAGGCTTTTGCATATAATGGTGAAGTGTCTCCCGAAAACTCCGTAACGCGCTATCGAATAAACAATGGGAGCTGGTCGCCATGGAATACATCTCACGAAGTATCTGTCCGGTCATCCGCTCCCGGCTCCTATATTATAGAAGTTCAAGCGAAGGGACTGTACGGTCAGTTTAATCCCAAACCGGAACGCGACGCATACACGATTTTACCCCCGCTGTATTTGCGTCCCATAATCTATTTCCCGGCCGGCGGTGCGATTGCGGCTCTGGCATATCTGCTCGTGATGTTTCAAGTGCGCCGTATAAAACATAGCAAAGAACTTGAAAAGAGTGAGGAACGTTACCGGCTTATTACCGAACTGATGTCGGATTACGCGTACCTCCTCAGCATTGACGATGACGGTCGTTTCAATGTCCTCTGGATAACCGAATCGTTCGAACGGTTAACCGGTTATTCGACCGAAGAATTCAGAAACAGTGATTTCGCCGAACGATTCAATCATCGGGAAGACATTTTCTACGTCCGGAAAATGTTTGACTCCGTTCGGAATGGAAAACCGGAAAGCTATGAAAGTCGTGTGTATATGAAGGACGGGAATCTGCATTGGATTCATCATCATGTGGCTCCAATTTGGGATCGCGCCCATTCCCGGGTGACACACATTTATGGTATCGCACGGGATATCACACAAAGAAAACAGAACGAAGAGCAGGTGAAAATGCTTGCGACTGAATTATCGCTGACAGAGGAACGGGAGCGGCGCAGGATGGCAACATTTCTTCACGATACCATCGGGCAGACATTGGCATTCTCAAAAATCAAACTTCGTACGCTTGAACGTTCCCTCCACGATGCGAATACACTTGCCGCTCTTTCGGAGGTCCGTTCACTGATCGAAGAATCGATCAATGACACACGTTCTCTGACATTTGAACTTAGCCCTCCTGCGCTTCACGAATTAGGAATTGCTGAAGCCATCCGGTCGCTGGCGACACAGCTTTTTGAGCGGCACAATATCGGTTTTGAGTTTACCGGAGAACAGTTGCAAGACCAGCCGACGGATGAAATCAGCGTCATCCTCTATTACGCAACACGGGAAATTCTTATTAATATCGTCAAACATTCCCGTGCAAGCTGGGTTTCTCTTGCCATTTCTGCATCATCCGGATCCATTCAGGTTTCCGTTCAGGACAACGGTATCGGAATGAAGGAAACCGCCGGACGGGCAATGTACGAACGGGGAGATTCCTTCGGACTATTCAATACGCGTGAACGAATCCTGCACCTGGGTGGAAGTTTGACAATTAGTTCTGCACCCAACGAAGGAACATCGGTTGTTCTGAACATCCCATTCAAGACACCGTTCCCCCGACAATCTGATTCTTTGGCTTGAAAGGAAAACCAATGATAAAGACCCGTGTATTGATTGCCGATGATCATAAAATATTACGTGAAGGCTTGCGCCATATTATCCAGAACGATCTGCATTGTGAGGTAGTGGGGTTGGCGACGAACGGCAGGAATGCGATTGCGCTGGCGTCGGAACTCCAACCCGATCTGATCCTTATGGACATTTCGATGCCCGACCTGAACGGAGTCGAGGCAACGCGGCAGATTCTGTCAATTTCTACACGCATAAAAATCATCGCGCTGTCGATGCATACCAGTAAAGAATTCGTTGCCAAGATGCTCAAAGCCGGCGCCTCCGGATATCTGCTGAAAGATTGTGCGGTCGACGAGCTCGGGGACGCCATCCGGTGTGTTCTGTCAAATAAAATTTATATCAGTCCCGATATTGCCGGCGTGGTCGTTGAGGATTATCTCCGGTATCTTGAAGAACCGGCCGGCAAGCCGCTTGCCAAGCTCACACCGAAAGAACGCGAGGTACTTCAGCTTATTGCGGAGGGAAAATCAACGAAAGAAGTTTCCGCTGTTCTGAATACCAGTATCTCGACTATTGAAACTCACCGTCAGCATATCATGGATAAACTGAAGATTCGCACTGTTGCCGAGTTGACAAAGTACGCAATCCGTGAAGGTTTGACCTCGCTGGAATAAGCCCTTTCTCGAGTATTCGTTTCCTTTTTTCAAAAATTTCCTTCCGTTTTTGATAATCACATTCTCATGTTTTTCGTCGGCCCAAATCATGGTTTCCATGATTGCGGGCGTATACTGCTTTATCTATTATGTAACGGATTAAATCCATTCCGATGATATTTTGGCTTGAATGAACGACGAATTTAAATCGAAGCAGGTGTTTCCTGGCAGAAATAATTCGGGTTGTATTATCGAATTTTTTTTGCCACAGGAGGCAATTGTTACACTGAATATTTTAAACGAACACGGAAAGAACTGTAAACGCGTGATCGAAAAAGTAAAATTCGATCCGGGAAAACATGAAGTTGAAGTTGAGCATGATACGGTTGTCGGTTCAGTTTATTTTTACCGCTTGTCGATCCAGACCGATCGACAGGAAATAGTCGATACGAAAAGAATATTTTACGATACGGTCAATAGGTAATTCTTTATGATGGAAGATTTTGTTTTCGTTTCGGCAAAAAATTGTAATAAACTCATTCATCTCATTCCATTTTGAAAGGAATCTTTATGAAAAAACAATACACTGTTCTTTTCATGATAATACTGCTGATTGCGACACAACAGGTGTACGCACAGATTTTTCCTAATCCGAAGATTACATCTTCGTTCACGCCCGATACCAGTTGTGTCCATCAGGACCGCAATGGCAGCGGAACAACACCGGGTAAAGGATGTATTTATGCCTGCGAAAATCATCTTGCGACATATTGTGCCAGCATCGCTGTTGCCGATACGTTCACATGGAATGTCGTTGGCGGCACGATCGGCGGCAATTCTACCGTTACCGGTGTCGGACTGACCTGTGTGACCGTGTTGTGGGGTCCGGCAGGAAACGGAAGTATCTCTGTCGTTGAGACGGATACCAGTGGACACACCGGGATGGACAATTCCTGTGTTACCATCATCAATTCACCCAAAGCGATTTTTAATCCTTCCTCGACAACGGCATGTCTCGGGATTCCCGTCAGTTTCAATGATGCATCTTTAAATGCAATTACCTGGGAATGGAACTTCGGCGACCCGGCGAGCGGCGGAAACAACACGACATCGATTCAAAGCCCAACACACACCTTTTCATCCCCCGGAACATATACCGTGACGCTTGTCGTATTCAATCAATGCGGATGCAGTGACACGGCACGACAAACTATTACCATTACCAGTACGCCGGGACCCAGAATCGATTGTCCCTCAACAGTCTGTGCAGGAACGGAAAAATGCTATTCGACGCCGGACGGGTGCCCCGGCGCAGTCTATACATGGACGGTGGTCGGCGGAACACGCCTCGCGCCCTTCGGCAACTCAAATAATATTTGTATTCAATGGGGTTCGGGAAATCCACAGGGATCGATTTCTCTTACGATAACCGGATGCGGCAGTGTTTGCCCAGGCCCGACCACAGTAAATATTCCGATTATTCCGACAACAACAACAATCATCGGATCGACTGTTGCCTGTATTAATAGTAACCCTATCTATTCAGTACCGGCTTGGCCGGGAACATGCTATCATTGGACGGTTCCAGCCGGTGCCGCAACGATCATCGCCGGTGACAGCACGAATCACATTCAGGTTCATTGGAACACTATCGGGACATTTACGATTACCGTTTCCTGGCATAACGCTTTGCTTGGCTGTGCCCCCGGCAGTGCGACTATTCAAGTCACCATCAAACCGGAATTTGTCGTTGTCGGACCGACAGGCCCGGTGTGTCTGAATTCAAATTCTTCTTTTTTTGCTTATGGCAATCCGATCACGCCATCCACGAATTTTATCTGGTCTGCTACGGGAGGAAATGTAATCTCCGGTCAGAATACTCAAAGTGCAACGATCCAATGGACGACTCCCGGCTTACAAACGGTTACTGTGAAACCGGCCGGCCCTCCGAATCCTTATTGCACAGACAGCGAAACGTTTGTCGTGAATGTTGTTCAGGTTGCTCCGCCGACGGCAATTACGGGGCCGAATGTCGTTTGTGCAAACGGTACCTATACGTATTCGACTGCACCACCGCCATCGGGTATGGATGTCCAGTGGTCGGTTACGAACGGAACGATCAGCGGATCAAATCACGCAAATCCTGTTACGGTTACCTGGGGACCGACCGGACCGTATTCCGTTTCGGTTGTCTATGTTAGTTCAACGGCACCGTTTTGTACTTCTGTGCCATTTACATTACCCGTGACGTTGTTCAATGTTTCGTCGATTACCGGAAGCAGTACGGTTTGTATGGATCAGACGGTCACATATACTGCTGGTTTACCAAATTCGGCGCTTGATTATCAATGGTCGATTCTTTCATCACCGAGTGGACCCGTCTCACCGGATGGCAGTGTCGTTACAGGGCAAGGATCAAATCAAATTTCAGTCTTGTGGCATGGACCCGGATCGACGACCGTGTATTTACAGCTAACGGTATGCAGCACAACATTGACGTTGCCGATCACCATCAATCCCAAACCGACCCCGACGATTACTGCGACCGGACAACTTTGCAACCCTGTTGTTCTTACCGCAACACCGGGTTTCACTTCCTATGCATGGTCGAATGGAGCATCCGGGAATCCTATTGCCGTTACTTCCGGTGGATCATATACTGTTACTGTCACGAATGCATCGGGATGTACCGGAACAGCGACAATCAATGTACCGCAGCCGGTTGGTCCCACAGCGAGTATCTCGACACCAGATCAAATTTCATATTGCACGCCGCTTTCGGGTCCCATCAGTGTTACATTACATGCACTCCAGGGATCTCCGGCGTATACCTATGCATGGTTTCCTGCCGGTGGAGTTGTCGGAGGACCCGGCGGATCGACATATACGGTCAGCAATCCCAATTCATATTATGTTGTTGTTACCGATATAAACGGATGTTCGGCAACATCAAACATTATCACTGTTTCTGCCGGTCCATGTCCGCCGCCGCAGAACCCATGCAATACAAACGCAGTTATTGATTTCACCATCGGTACACCGATATGTAATCCGGTCTCGTTCGCCGATGCTTCAACGGGTGGAGTCACAGGGCAAAGCTGGAATTTTGGTGATCCTGCAAGCGGTCCGAATAATACTTCGAACTCATTGACTCCGTCCCATTCTTTCAGTCAGGCAGGATATTATACCGTAACATACACGGGTCTCGGACCGAACACGAGTCCGCCGCCCGCGAATTGCTTGCTTTCGGTCTCGCATACACTTTCGATTCCGTTGGTTGCAGATTTCAGTTTTGTACCTGGTTGTGCAGGTATGCCGACTTCATTTATCGATCATTCGACATATCTTCCACCGGCAACACTTACCTATTCATGGGATTTTGGTGATGGATGCTTAATCGGTCCGGGCAGTGGACCTGTTTCAGGATGTGCAACCGGAACGTACCAAAATCCGTCGCACATTTACATCCCCGGTGTATATACAGTGACACAAACTGTTTCGAACGGTACTTGTACAGTAACGATGGTTAGGACGGTCACAATCAATCCGCCCCCGTCGGCATCATTTGTACTACCACCAACGACATGCGTTGGCACGGATATACCGATGATCGCATCGACACCGGGATTAACCTATTTATGGCAATTCGGTGATGCTGCCACATCGGCGATACAATCGACATCGCATGCATATACCACTACCGGCACCTACACGGTGACGTTAACTGTGACGGATATAAACGGGTGCTCCAGTACATCGTCGCAATCGATAACAATTATTCCGCCGGCAAGCGGATGCTTTATTGCGCCGTCCGGTACCGTGACTGTTTGTCCCAATCAACTTCCGTTTACGTTGACCGCACCACCGGCTTCATCATATCAATGGTATCAAAATGGAAATATAATTGCCGGACCAACCGGTACTGCATCAACACTTGCGGTTTCAGTGGCCGGTAACTACACGGTTGTTGTAACGGATATGAACGGTTGCAAATGTACGACGCCTCAGGTTACTGTTGTCGTCAATCCGAAACCGTTAATCAATATTACCGTTTCACCCAGCCATCTTGTCTGTCTTGGCTCAGGAATAAATTATGTGACACTGACAACGCCACCCGGACCGGGATCCTATGTCTTCACATGGTTTAAAGATGGAAATCTCTTCGACAGTGTGAATACCATAAATGATTTCTTTGGCACAACAGGTACGCATGTTTATAAAGTGGTCGTTACCGATACCTCGACAGGATGCTTGGATACTGCTTCGACGACCATCGTTGTCTGTAACGTTCCTGCTGCTCCGATCATTACTCCCAGTGGCAGTGTAAATCTTTGTCAGGGCGATTCGGTTAAACTCACCAGTTCTTTCGGTCCTCCATATATTATCTGGAGTACAGGTCAAACATCACAATCCATTACAGTATATACTTCCGGAACCTACACTGTAACCTATACCGATCCGGGCTGCGGTTGTAAGAGCACGGCAAGTATCATGGTGACGGTCTACCCCTATCCGGATTTCACATTATTTCCGTTTGACGGTCCGGACTGCTGCGATAGGATTTGTGATACCGCCCATTTCTGTGCGCCGAGGGGATATCTCGGTTATCAATGGTTGCTCAACGGGGTCCCGATTCCTCCACCAATGGGAAATTCAGAAGTATTTTATCCGCCGGCGAGCGGCAGTTATCAATTGATTTTGACCGGTCCCAACGGATGTACCGATACGTCAAAACCATACTGTCTGGTTTTGGTAAATTGTACCGGCACGTGCGTGACGCCTCCGTCCGATATGGTAGCATGGTGGCCATTGAACGATCCGCAAAACGGCGTGCTCGATACGGAAATCGTTGCGGGTCATAACGGTGTTCCTAAACCAGGCGCGATTCAAAATTTCCCGACGTGGACAACCGGTTTCGGGCCATCGCCGGCAAGTAGTGTACCTGCAATCGGCGGAGGGAAAGTCGGTGATGCATTGTACTTCTTCGGCCAGAATCCGACAAGAACATATGTCGATGTACCACACTCTTCCGCTATCACATTCTCAACGTCGGATATGTCCATCGATGCATGGGTGTATATTGACGGAGATAGCACAGGGATTCAACCGATTGTAGAAAAAGTGACAGTCTCACCGGGCGGAGGATTTGTCGGATATCGTCTCTATTTGTTAGGCGGCAAATTGAATTTTGATGTCGAACCGGCAACCCCGGGCTTGGTTCAGTATGCTACTCCGCTGGTACCTGGCATCTGGCATCATGTCGTGGCAACACTGAAACGAAACACAACACCGAAGGTTAGTAAACTGTATCTTGACGGCTCGCTCGTACAGTCGAATACTATTACGAGCATCAGTAGTTTGTATGAAACTTCCGACTTGATCATCGGCGCGACACACTTGCCGACAGAGCTTAATCAATTGCATATTGCCATCGATGAACTGGAGCTCTTCACACGCGCAATCGATTCGGCGGAAGTGTATTCACTCTGGCACGCCGGCAGTAAGGGCAAATGCCGTGTTTGCGATGAAGCCTGTGAAGGTGCAATTTGCGGTATGAAGTGGAACGATAAAAATCACGACGGTATATACAATCCGAAAACCGAAACAGGAATTCCCAATTGGAATATTTCTCTCGTTGTTCCCGATGCTCATGGTAATCCGACGAAGGACACCATTAAAACGGTGACGACCGATGCCAATGGAAATTACTGCTTCACCAATCTTTGCGCCGGTACGTATTGTGTCATCGAACAACCGGTGAAAGGATGGCAGGAAACGTATCCCGAGAAACCTGGATATTACACGGTTACCATTAACGACACGGAAATTATCGGTGGGTTGAACTTCGGCAACTGGCATCCGCGTATATTGCCATGGACGGGAGTCGGTATCGATACCGCCACCTTCATTCCGGATTCGGTGCATTACGGAACGGAAACAACATGGCCGATCGTCATTGCCCAATTGAATCCATATGCGGTTCTGTATAACGGTATGTTCGGTCCGGGTACAGATTTGCAACTACCTGATGTTCCCGGTTCATTCAGTATCCATCGGAAGCACGTTGCGAATTATACTTTCTCGAACGTCTACGTCAACGACGTGTTGGTCGGGACGGGATCGACTGATTCGGTGGTCATAACGCTCTCAGCCGATTCAACCGACGGTGTGACCGTTGCATTCTTCAACCTGTTTACTCCCGATACGACCGTCACGTTCAGAACATTTACGGCCGATCAACTCGCGCAAACCGATCAGGCGAAACCGATTAAAGTCACGAAGAAACAGAAGACATTTGCCGACAATACAGCGAATATCATTACCGAAATATTCCAAAAGCACGGAATCATCATTGTCGGTAAAGCAGGTCAGTTGAATTTGGGTCACAAGGTTAAAGGTTATCTTGCGCCCGGATCTCAATCCGATGTGTTTGCCACATTCAATACTAAAGGAGTGCCGCACACCGGTCAACCTCGCGGAATTGATTTTGACGCAAAGGGTGCAGTGATCCTCAAAGTGCAGAAAAAATTACCCGTGTCGAAGCAGAACAATAAACTCGTTGCCGATATGCTTGCGTTGGAAATCAATATTGCAGCGAGCGATGCAGGAATAACGCCGCCGGGATTCGGCGACCTGGTTTTCCTGGATTCGATGATCACGCCGGATTCCCGAAGGATCAAGTCGATGGGTACGATCCGCAATCTTGCCGATTCGATCAATAATATTATGACGAATTGGGAAGGTGTTTCACCGGACATTTACATGAATCTGGATAGTCTGGTCGAAACGATCAATAATGCATTCGCGAAACCGTTGCCGCTGACCGCTTTGGATACGCTGAGCTGGGTGCAGGGTACCAATCTTCGGTTGCGCGGTGCCGTAGAATTGCAGGATGTTCCATTCCTGATCGGTGTGTCGAATTCGTCTTCGGCGCTCAACGCGGCTGCATCGATGAAGCAAATCAACCTGCCGACGGCATTTGAGCTTCATCAGAACTATCCGAATCCGTTTAACCCGGTGACCGTTCTGAGTTATGATCTGCCCGTGTCGGCACATGTGAGGCTGACGATCTATAATACATTGGGTCAGGTGGTTCGCATACTGGTCGACGAAGATCAGGATGCCGGTTACAAGTCGGCATCGTGGAATGCTGCCAATATTGCGAGCGGACTTTATTTCTATCGGCTCGAAGCGGTTGCCGCCGGTGATCCGAGCAAAATCTTCACGGAGGTGAAGAAGATGCTTCTGATCAAGTAAGAAATCCGTCATACAGCGGAACAGAAAGCCCATTCTCTTTTGAGGATGGGCTTTTTTATTCCGATTGTGGGCAATGCCTGTCAAGTTGGGGGGGATCCATTGCCTCCGTTCTGCTTCAAGACCTTATGAGGAGAAAATAAGATTGTTATCATTGTATCGCTGAAAAGTTTGGTAGTGCCTCAAATTAGAACCGAGAGAAAACAATTTCGCTTACGACCTCACCCGTTCCAAAGGAATCCCTTCGGGACAACCCTCTCCTATTCACTTTTAGGAGAGAACAGGAGGTGTGGTCTCAAGAATTGAGTACAAGATTTTAATAAAAAATGAGACCCCATCTGTAATCTTCCCCTCCCAAAGGGATGCCTTCGGCATAAAAAGGGGAAGATGTCGTTGCAAAGCAAACATCCTCTCCTCTTAGGAGAGGATTATAGGTGAGGTCTGT
>Ga0265322_10000064_pt1 | contig 52341 bp, 48 predicted proteins | sample 41222metaG_FD_193584 | JGI IMG/M metagenome (GOLD analysis project Ga0265322, IMG submission 193584) | Rhizosphere microbial communities from Carex aquatilis grown in University of Washington, Seatle, WA, United States - 4-12-22 metaG | ecosystem: Host-associated > Plants > Roots > Rhizosphere...
ACAATAATACAGGCGACCCCAATCAATACATTCCCAATACAACGATTACCGAGACTCAAATAGAAGGCGGGACATCCCTGCATTATCATGTACGGAACAACCTTGTCGGAGGCGTCTCTCTTGCTTATCTTGAGCGGGACGAACGGCACGTATTTCTCCAGGATCCGGCCCTTTCAACATTTACCATCACGACATTGTCGGATATCGAGCAGAGAAAAAATAATATCTCCAAAAGAACGACGATTTCTTCTTCGCTCGCATTGATGCCATCGTCATCGGACTCAATCTCCGTCAGCGGCTCGGGAAGTTTATTGCATTACGACACACCGAGCACGGAAAACAACGATGACCGTGATGAATTATATTATCTTGCAAACCTTTCGGCCTTTCACCGCTTTAATCAATATTTCCGCATGAGTGTCTCCGTCGATGTGAGTCTCATGCATCTCGTTTATCTTTTTTCATCGGAAAGTGCGAACAATACCTGGAACCGTATTCTCCGCCTCTCTCCACGATTCGAATATACTCCGTTCAAAACATTTTCGACGGTCAACGCGTTTGAAGTTCTCGCCAATTATACCGTTTATGATTTTGACTACATCTCTTCTTCCGCCCAAAGTTTTTCATTTCGACAATTTTCCTTTATCGATTCAACGCGATGGAACCTGACACAACGCGTGTCCATTGAATGGTTCAGCAACATCCGGTTATACGAACGGGGGGAGCTCCATTGGGACGAATTTTCAGAACGACCGATCAATTCTTTCGATGAAACGACCTATATCGGCACCATACGATATGCAATGACGGAGCGCTTGCTTTTTTCACTGGGTATTCGTTATTTTAGTCAGTTGCGGTATGACTATATGGACAATAACCGAATGCTGGATAATGTATTACGAAGTACCGGTCCTATGGTCGCAATCTGGTTCAGCGCTGGACCCCGCACCGAAATATCATTTCGCGGATGGTACGAGCATCAAACCCAGACAGCTCAGCCGGATCGCGGAATTACGACAATGGCAATGTTTATGAATGTTCGAATTTAAAAAGGAATGACGTGCCCGAACCGGAATCAGTGAAAATTATACTTGTTCTTACCAGCGAACCGCAACAGATTACAAAAGTTGAGGGATTTCTTCTGAAGCTGAACAAGCAATTGCATTTGAACGAAACTGCATTCAATAAATTACTTGTTGCTACGACAGAAGCGGTGAACAACGGAATCATTCACGGCAACAAACGTGATCCGAAGAAAAAAGTAACGCTCACATGCGAATATACGAGCGCTTCTCTTCTGGTACGGATTGATGATGAGGGCCCGGGAGTTGACCCGGCATCGCTTCCGGATCCGCTGGCGGAGGAAAATCTTTTGCGTGAAAACGGCCGCGGAGTCTTCCTCATGCGTTCATTGATGGATGTCGTCGATTTTGAGCGCACCGCTCACGGCTCGTCGGTCATTATGACCATGAAAATCGAATAGCAATATTGTTTCCGGAAAAATGAAAACGCCATCCTGGACTGGGATGGCGTTTGTGTTTATAGAAACCAGAAATGCAAGAATCAGAGATGCAACTTTGCAATATTCGCTTTGACTTCATCTGCCGATTTTGTTAACGCGGATTGTTCTTCCGGCGTCAGGGGAACGGTAACGATTTGTTCGATTCCTTTTCTGCCGAGTTTGACCGGAACGCCGATATAGGTGTCGCGCAATCCGTATTCTCCCTGAAGATATGCGGCACAGGGCAAAATGCGTTTCTTATCCTTCACAATCGCTTCCACCATTTCAACGGCAGCCGCCGACGGCGCATAATACGCGCTTCCGGTTTTCAGGTAATTGACAATTTCAATCCCGCCGTCCCGCGTGCGCTTGACAAGTTTATCGATGGTCGGCTGATCGAGGAATTCACGAATCGGTACCCCGGCAATTGTCGTATAGCGCACAAGCGGAACCATGGAATCACCGTGACCGCCGAGAACGAGCGCCTGAATATCTTCAACAGAAACACCGAGCTCCATCGCAATGAATGTTCGATACCGGGCAGTATCCAGAATTCCTGCCATACCGACAACCCGGTGCTTTTCAAATCCGCTGACTTTATACGCAACGTATGTCATCACATCGAGCGGGTTCGAAACAACGATAAGAATTGATCCGGGAGATTTTGCAACGACCGATTCGGTCACCGCTTTAACGATTCCCGCATTCGTATCCTGCAATTGTTCACGTGTCATTCCTGGTTTACGGGGAATGCCTGCGGTGATAACGACGATATCAGATCCAGCCGTATCGTTGTAATTATTCGTTCCGATAACACGCGTATCGGTTCCTTCAATAGGCGCCGATTCGTACATATCAAGTCCTTTGCCTTGCGGAAGTCCTTCGACGATATCGATCACGACAACTTCGTTGGCAAGTTCTTTATCAACAATACGCTGGGCAGCCGTTGCGCCCACATTTCCGGAACCAACAACTGTAATCTTCATAGTTGACAATCTTTCAGAAAAAATTGGGGATAGATGATGAGTTCATGAATGAAACAACGCGGTCCGCGACCATCCTGCATCACGGCAACATCACATCGATTGATAAAAAAAGAACCGATCTGTTTTATTGAGTAATAATGCTGACGATTTTCTTTGACTTTCCAAACCGCTGGAACGACACGATGCCGTCCGAAAGAGCAAATAACGTATCGTCACTGCCGATGCCGACATTCGTGCCCGGGGTAAACCGTGTGCCGCGTTGCCGGACCAGGATACTGCCCGCAGTGATTTTTTCTCCGCCGAATCGCTTGACGCCGAGTCGCTGTGCATTACTGTCACGACCGTTACGCGAACTTCCGCCGCCTTTTTTATGAGCCATAGAATTTCTCCTTATGCAATAGTAGTAATTTCAACTTCCGTGTATTGTTGCCGGTGACCACGGCGAAGACGATAACCCTTTCGTTTCTTTTTCTTAAACACAATCACGGTATCGTCTTTAACATGATTCAGAACTTTTGCAGCAACACTGACATTTTTTACTACCGGATTCCCTACCTGTACCTGTTTTTCATTTGAGAAAAGAAGAACACGGTCAAACGTGACGGTCGCTCCAACTTTTTCTTCAAGTTTCGGAACGAATATTCGTTCGTTCGGACTGACTTTGAGCTGCTGCCCAGCAATATCGACAACTGCAAACATGGTGAATTTACCTTGAAATGATGATTTTTAGAGGAAAAATGTGCTATTAATCTACGAAATTTTTGGTTGAAAGTCAATGGAAGGCCGTCCGGTCGGTTTCTTTCCTTATGATAAAAAGAGACCGAAACCGTTTGACTTTTTCATCAAATCTCTCTATGTTACTGGGGCATTTCTCATGACAGGCGGGTAGTATCGTTCTCTGTCTGATTTATTTTTCCGAAGAGAGTAATCAACGCAAAGTATGAAAAAGAAAACTGTTCTTATCGTTGAAGACAGTCCTGGTTTTTCCGAATTAATGAAATTCGTTGTCGAGGACGAGGGCTTTCACGGTGTGTTATTTCCGCTCGATCAGAATTTTATCAATTGGGTCGAAAAAGAAAAACCATCCGCTATTATTATGGATCTCGCATTGAACCGGCTCAGCGGTTTCGATTTAATTCGGGAACTGAAGACACATACCAAACATAAACAGGTTCCCGTTATCGTGATCACCGGTCGCGATCTCGACGTCAAAGACATCACGGAATTGAAGATGCACGGGATTCCCTATTTGCGAAAAGGGCGGGTGGATATGCATGAAATTCATCAGGCAATCCGTAACCTGGTGACCAAAGGCGAATAATCATCCCTTCATTCTTTCCATAAAACAAGTATTATATTTTTCCCGTTTTTTCACAGCCGTAGATTCGTCATAATACTGGTTTTAGGCATTTCTCAAATTATTAACTTGCTATTGGCTCGAAAGGAAAATATATTATAGTAACGAACAAGGCGAATTGTTTATGGTAATATCATTACAAGAAAAGATGTCTCTCACTTTTTGGTGGGGAATTGCAGTGAGTGTTACGACATATCTCGCTCTGGGAATCGTTAATACCCTCTACGTGATTCTGCAATAATCATAAATAAGATTCTCTTCGGTAGAATTCTATTACAGGATAGCTTTCTCATCCTTCAGTTTTCGTAATGCCCGTAACCCGTTCAAGATAACCACCAACGTTGCACCGTCATCGGCAAGAACAGCAAGCCAGAGTGATGCTATTCCCGATAACCCCATCACCAGAAAAACAAGTTTCATCACAACGGCAATAGTGATGTTTTGTGCGATGATCGAGCGGGTCTTTCTGCTCAGCCGGATCAAATAAGAAATTTTCGAAAGATCATCGGTCATCAGTACGATATCGGCCGTTTCCAGGACAATATCCGTTCCCGATCTTCCCATGCCGATTCCGATGTTTGCCGCTGCAAGAGCTGGGGCATCGTTGACGCCGTCTCCGACCATAACGACCGGAGAGGATGTTTTACGCAACTGATGTATATAGTTAACCTTCTCTTCCGGAAACGCATTAGCGTGCGTTTCAGTAATTCCGATTTGCCGGGCAATGGATTTCGCCGTTCCGGCATTATCTCCCGTGATCATAACGATTCTCTGAATGCCGCACAATCGCAAATTTTGGATATGCAGTGGGGCATCTGCTCGCAGGGTATCGGCAATGCCAATGATGCCCAACACTTCGTTTGTCGTGCCGAGAACCAAGCAGGTTTTTCCTTCGGTTTCGAGGCGATGAAGATGTTGCTCGACCGTTGCAGAACAAATTCCCTGTTCTTCGACGAGAGCGTGGTTTCCCACGATATATTTCGTTCCGTCAATGGATGCGGTAACACCGCGGCCCCCGATTGCCGCGAAATTTTGAAGATCGATCTCTTGTGAATGGAATTCATTGTGACGAATTTCCCGGATCACCGCTCCGGCAAGATGATGTTCAGAACCGTTTTCGATGACGGCAGTAATTCGAAGAATTTCATCCGGCGAAAGAGAATTCAACGGAATCACATCGGTCACATGAGGAAATCCTTCCGTCAATGTTCCGGTTTTATCAAAAGCAATGACCTTCGCCCTGCCGATTTCTTCCAAATATTTACCGCCTTTAATTAAAATACCCTGCCGCGCAGCATGCGACAAAGCACTCACGATAGTAACCGGTGTAGAAATGACAAGCGCGCACGGACATGCAATAACCAGCATGACCAATGAACGATAAAACCACACCCCGAATGAATCGTGTGTCAATATCGGTCCGAGAATGGGAATAAGAACTGCTATGCCGATAACCGCCGGAGAATAGTACCGTGCAAACTTTTCGGTCAGTTGTTGAATTGGCGCCCGTTTATTTTGATTTTCCTCCACCATCCGTACAATCCGGGCAAGCGTTGAGTCTTCCGGCCGCTTGGTGACTTCCACTTCAAGCATTCCGCGTTCGTTGAGTGTTCCGGCATAGACATAATCACCCGGAAGCTTACTCACCGAAACCGATTCTCCGGTGATCACCGATTGATTCACATCTGATCCTCCCGACCGCACGATTCCGTCAACAGGTATCCGTTCGCCCGGTCTCACAACAACGAGAGCGCCCAGGGGAATTTCTTCCACCGTAACAATAGTTTCTTTTCCATTGATTTTGATCGTCGCTGTCGGCGGCGAAAGTTTGAGAAGAGAATCGATCGCGTTTCTGGCACGATGAACACTGAACCGTTCCAGAGCCTGTGAAACGGAAAAAAGAACAATCACCGCCGCCCCTTCCGCCCATCGATCGATCGCCGATGCCCCGATCGCGGCGACAGTCATGAGGACGTTCATGTCAATCGATCCGTGTTGAAGTCCTTTGATTGCCCGCACGGCAATACGCCAGCCGCCGGCAACCATGGAAGACAGGAACAACGCAACCTCAATCATGGATGAAACACCGATCACGTGCAAGACCAATCCGGCCGCCAGCAATATCCCGGCAACCGATGTCAAGAATATTTGATCATTCCATCGCCGTGGTACATTTTCAGTTGGGGAATTACGATTTTGTCGCGGCGAAAAACCTATGTCGCCAAGGGCACGAATAAGAACATCGTGTGAACAGGTATGGCCGATAACGACGGTGTTCGAAACAATATTACAGTGAACGTCTTCGACTCCGGCAACGGAGCGGAGTTTTTTCTGAATCAGTTGTTCTTCTTCCGAACAACACAAACCGTCAAGACAATATGTCGTTGAATGTTTTTCCACTTATCGCTCCGAAACATGCCGCGTGGCAATCTCGATCAATCGATTGATGTGCTCGTCATCGACCGAATAATATGCCATTTTTCCTTTTTTCAAATATTTGACCAGCCGAAGATTTCTCAATAATCGGAGCTGGTGGGAAATAGCCGAGTCAGTCATCCCGAGAAGCGCGGCAATATCACAAACGCAGAGCTGTTCTTTACTTAATGCCTGGACGATATTAAGGCGGGTAGGATCACTCAGCACGCTGAATGTTTCACAGAGATCCAGAACGATTCTTTCATTGCGAAGAGCCTTGCGTGCGGACCGAACCCTGTCTTCATGGACAAATTTCGTCTCACACGTTTCACCCGGTTTCTTTTTCATAGAATTCAATTAAACGATTGAACAATCATTCAATCGTAAAATACGAATATGATTTACTCTTGTCAAGTCCCGGATGATGGGAATCCGAAACGACCGTATTTGTTTTGGTTACAACAGGTTATGCGGTCTTCCGTGCGGGCAGGTGTTGCGAAACGAGAGCGTGTAACTCATCAAGCCCGTCCTTTCCGAGAACAAATTCAAGCTCTTCACCACACACATCGAAGATGGAACGTTCGTGAACAGTGACTGCCGTACAACATTCCGTGCGTTCGATTCCCTGTTCGTTATCAAGCGTTAATACGCCATGTTCAATGACGACGGGATAGGCGACGCAATAAAACGGTTTCAGCGCAAACCGATCCATTCCTTCCGCAACGGCAGCAATCTGCAACGAACATTTACCCGAAGAATTCAGAAACACACATCCGTACGATCGTGCCTGCGTTCCAACGGCTTTGCCGGAAGGAAAATCTGCATCCGCAAATTCATTTTTATCGAACCACTCGTCGATATTTTGTTCTTGATGGGGTTCAAGGTAACGCCGGATTATTGCTTCGTGAGCGAGAATATTGTCTCTCTCGCTCACATCCGCAAACACTCCGTGGCGGCAACATGCGGCATTGCAGTTCGCCATAGAACATCCCGATGCAAACCCCGACGATAGAAAATCGCTGTGGACGGTCAATCTCGGAATAAAACCGAGACGATGCCGATTCAATATGAACTCATTGCCTGCCACCGCCACCTTCTTTCTTCTCGCCAATTCCCAGCCGGCGATATCGCTCTTTATATTTTTCATACAAATGAGTATGACGGCTTTCGAGGGAAATATTTTTTCCCTGAATGAATTCCATCGTTACGGCATTCATAATTTCCAGCGGATCACCGGATGTTACAATCAATGTCGCATCTTTCCCGGCTTCAAGCGAACCGACATGATCGTCAATGCCCATGATCTGTGCCGGATAGAGTGTGATCGATTTCAGCGCTTCCTCTTTCGGTAAACCGTACGATGCAGCAGTGGCGGCATTGTACGGAAGATTTCGCTCGTTCGATGCGCCATCATCCTGCGCGATACAGAACTTTACTCCGGCATCAAACAATTTCTTCGCCAGCGTAAACGGAGCATCATATTCTTCCCATGATCTCCATGGTACTTGATGAACAGGTCCAACGATGACCGGCACGTTGTTGGCTTTCAATAAATCAGCGACACGCCACGCATCGTAACCACCCAGAATGACGATCTTCAAATGTTCACGATGACCCCACGCAACGGCAGATTGAATTTGCTGGATCTCATCCGCGTTGACAAGAACAGGAATTTTCCCATCCAACACCGGTTCCATCGCTTCCCAACGGATGTCCGTTTTATGCCTGGAAATATTTTCTTTCGTTTCCGAATGCTTTGCTTTGAGATATGCCCGTGCATCGGCAATCGCATTCCGAATTTCTTCTAAAGCACTCTCACGTGCTTTCTTCTGATCTTCTTCGGAACGCTGCTCCCACCAAGCTTTATTGATGACCATTGATGGCCAGTTTAATACCATTCCGACCGGAGCGCGGAGCGTCATTTCATCCCATGTCCATCCATCCATGGAAATCGCCGCTGCCGTTCCGCTGATCGTTCCGCCCGCCGGCATGGTGATCGCAGTCGTAATCCCGTTTGCTCGTGTGACCGGAATGAGTTCGCTTTCCGGATTGACGGCAACTTCCGCACGAATATTCGGATTGATCGATCCGACTTCAGCAATATCGTTGGTTGCACGTACGGCACCGATTTCCGTCAAACCGATATTTGTCCGGGCATCCACAAAACCGGGATAAATATGTTTGCCGTGAACATCTATTTTTTCCGTTCCGGCAGGCAAATCCACAGCCGTTCCGATTGCAGCAATTTTTCCCTTGTCGAATAGAATCGTTCCGTTTTCAATAGTCGCTCCGCTGACGGTATGAATTGTTCCGCCGACAAGCGCAATGGGATGATCTTGCGGTTTTGCAGGAATCTCGGCTGCAAACAGAATCCCGATATTAACCGCCAAACATGCGGTGATCCAAAATAATTTTTTCATGTTATTGCTGCTCCTTTCCATCGACATCATCATGACAAGAATAATGTTCTTTCTCTCCCATTGATCCTGATGACGAGGGTCCGCCGCCCGGTCCTTTTTTTGCACCGAGAGCTTTTTGAATCAGAATCGTCCGCTCTTTTGCCGCTTCTTCACTCATCGTCCGGTCTTCATCACGATCGAAAAATTTTCTGCCATCGATCCATGTCTGTTCACATATCGAATAGGCCGATAACGGATTTCCGCTCCAGACGACAAAGTCGCCGTCTTTGCCCGCTTCAAGAGAACCCACGTGCTTATCGATCCGCAGTTGTTTGGCGGGATTCAATGTGACAAATTTTAATGCTTCTTCCTGTGTTACGCCGCCGTACTTGACCGCCTTTGCGGCTTCGGTATTCAAACGGCGGGCAAGCTCGTCGCTGTCGGAATTGTACGACACGACAACCGTTGCATCGTGCATCAGCGCGCCGTTATATGGAATGGCATCATATACTTCAAATTTATATGCCCACCAATCGCTGAATGTTGAACCGCCGACGCCATGTTTCGCCATGAAATCAGCAATTTTATACCCTTCAAGAACATGTTGGAACGTACCGATTTGAAATCCGAAATCATCCGATACCTTCATCAACATTTCGATTTCATCCTGACGATAGGAATGAGAATGCACAAGCCGTTTACCGTGAAGAATTTCGAGTATTGCTTCATTCTGCAGGTTGCGCCGCGGAGGAATTTTGATCGTTCCGTTTTCATAATCTTTCCATGTCTGCTCGTAATTCAGAGCTGCATGAAACTCGTCGCGGATAATTTGCTCGACACCTTCGCGTGTTTGAGGATACCGGGTCGTGTACCGGTCGCCCCAATTACTCTGTTTCGGATTTTCACCGAGTGCAAATTTTATGCCCGGCATTGCACCTTCGAATTTCATTTCTTCCGGCAGCATGCCCCAGCGCCATTTCACCACTTGATTCTGACCGCCGATGGCATTGGCGGAACCGTGAAGAACATTGGCGACAGTAAGTCCACCGGCAAGCTCACGATAAATAGCAATATCATCCGGATCGAGTACATCGCCGATACGCACTTCGGCAGTAATGGCTTTGCCGGTTTCATTCACACCGCCGGCAATGCCGGTGTGCGAATGGCAATCGATCAGTCCCGGCGTAACATGTTTCCCTGTTCCATCGATGACCACGGCGCCGTCCGGTGCGGAGAGATGCTGACCAACTTTAGAAATTTTTCCGTTTTCAATCAGCACATCACCCTGATCGATTGTACCTTGCGGCCCGCACGTCCAGACAGTTGCATTCTTAATAAAAATATGTGCCGGCTGGCCGGGAATTTTCGGACGACCGAATGCTTCCGGCGGATACACCGGACCGAACGACGCCATCGCCGGTGGTTTAGGTTTGCTTGTGTCCGGTTCCGGGACAAATGATTCTTTTCGCATCGCCGTCCAATGAAATATTTTTCCATCCGGCAACGAATTTGTTCCGATCATTTTTTCATCGGTGATCGTGGCGGACATCTGCACCATGCCGGCAAGACCGAGCGAATCACCGTTGAAACCCATTTCGATTTTCATATCACCGAATGATGCGTTCGTGAGTTTCGATTCTTTCCCTTTCGCCTTAACCGATCCCTGAATGCCATCCGGCTCACCTTTGAGTATAATTGTGAGAGATTCAACCGGTGCGTTGACCAATAATGCCTGCCAGGTTCCACGAACATCAAACATCTGTTGCGGTTTGATTTCGTACCGTTTGCCGTCGATCCATGTCTCGCTTATTTTTGTTTTCTCTTTGAACAGATCGCCATCGGTAACAATAAAATTTGCCAACTTACCGGTTTCAAGAGAGCCGATATTTTTTTCAACGCCGAATAATTTTGCCGGTGTGGTTGTCAACGCCGCAAGTGCGGCATCGGCTGGAAGTCCGCGCTCGATCGCTTTACGAACATTTCCTAAAAAACTTGTGGGATCTTTCAATTGCGCGGAGGTGAGGACAAACGTAATGCCGGCCGCATGAAGTTTTTGTGGATTTTCCGGCGCTTCATCCCAATACCGTAAATCTTTCAATTCAACATTCAGGGCGTCTTCTGGAGTTTGAACATTCGGCACGTCGGGAAAATTAACCGGCAAAATGACCGGCGCACCGGTTGCTTTCACAGCATCGAGGCGGCGGTACTCCGAACCGCAACCGCGAATCCAGAATTTCAAATTAAATTCTTTTGCGATCCGGGATGCGCGAAGAATACTCATTTCATCCGTCGCTTCAAAAACTACCGGCTGTTTTCCTTCGATGGCCGGCTGTAAAGCGGCAAGGTCTTCGACGAATTCCGGACGCTGCTCGGCAGGATATTTTGCCGATGCCGTCATTGCATCGCGGTGCCATTGTGCATCGAGAAACGTTTGCCGCATCAACGCAATCGCTCCCATGAGAGAGTTGGGATATTCATCGCCGAAGCCGCTTTCAAATGAGCAATGCTGTGCGATATCTCGCTTCACCAAGAATTCTCCGGCAGTTCCGTTACCGAGATTAAGCAATGCACTCGATCCGCGGAAAATTCCTTTTTGCGGAACGACCAGCGCCGTTGTAAATCCAATACCGCGAAGCTTTTCTGCAGCTTTCGGGTCCGGAGAAAAAATTTGTTCGGCGTGCGTCGATGAAGCTACGTTACCGTTCCAATGTTTTGGTCCGCTTTTATCGGCCGGCTTTTGCTGTTGATCCTGTCCGAAATTTGGCTGGGGTTTTTTCGGCACACCGATGTCGGAATAACTTTCGATCAAACCGGGATACAAAGTCTTGCCGGACATGTCCCAAACCCGCGCATCGGCAGGAACGGCAACATCTTTCCCGACTGCAACGATGATACCGTCGCGGACGACTAGTGTTCCTTTTTCGATGATGGTGCCGGGAGCGACAACGATTCTGGCATTCATGAAGGCGTGAACGTCCGGTGTGTTTTGCCGAATTCCGACCGGCGGCTTGATCTGTGCAACCGATTGCATAATTCCAACAATGGCAAGCAAACAAACCAGACCAAAGAATAATTGTTTCTGAAAGAACATAACAACTCCTGTGAAGTGAGTATGGTAACGTGACCGGATTTGAGACGGATCGTCGTCCAAGAAGGTCAACCGCTATGATATATGTGAAAATGAAAATAGTGTTTTGGCTACGGAAAAGCAATTATGAAATTTCAGCATCGACCTTAGCCATAATCTTAAGATTGTGGCCACCGAATCTGGATTTAGCCCGATTTGTTGAAACTTTGATTACGACCAAAAAGGTTATATATTTCCGAAAATCTCAAAGAAACATTATGCGCCGGTCAGATTTTCAGACCCAAAACACTCGACCAGACGAGATACCATGTCAAAATTAAATTATTTGAATGCCGGTTGCGGAAACAAATTTCATCCGGATTGGTTCAATGTCGATATGACCTCCGGTTCGCCGGACGTCCTCGCCGCAAATTTACTGAACGGAATTCCGTTTCCGGATAACCGCTTCGATGTCGTTTATCATTCACAAGTTCTGGAACACTTTCCAAAAGAAAAAGCCGCCGGCTTTCTCAGGGAATGTTATCGCGTGCTGAAACCGAACGGCATCATCCGCGTGGTCGTTCCTGATTTGGAAAATATCGTCAACGAATATACAAAACTTCTGAAGGAAAACATCGAACATCCAAGCGAACTGTCGTCTGCAAACTACGACTGGATTATGATGGAACTGTATGATCAAACGGTTCGCAATTACAGCGGCGGACAGATGGCGGAATATTTACAACAACCTCATATGATCAATGAACAATATGTTCTTGACAGAATGGGTTATGTCGGCAGAAAAATCCGGGATGAGTATTTAACCGGAAAGGGAGGTGCCGGAAATTTGAGAAAAGCTTTTTCTTCTTTGAAAATATTCACTAAAGCTGTTCGATATGTTTTCCGGAAAACATTGCGCTCACAAAAATCGAACATCGGAGCGTTTCGATTGGGCGGAGAAATTCACCAATGGATGTACGACAGATATTCCCTTTCCCGATTGTTGAAAGAGTGCGGCTTCACCGACATTTCCATAAAAAATCCGCTCGAAAGCAATATTCCAAAGTGGAATGAATACGAACTGGACGTGAAAGATGGTTTGGTCTACGACCCGACATCTTTATATATGGAAGCGAGAAAGAAAAGTTAGATAACAACGTGTAAGAAAGGGTAAGTTTCAGGGTTTTTGACTTTACACTACATTTTCTTTACAGCATCCCGCTTCTTTTTCTCAGGAACCATTCCGCCGCAAGCAGAAGAATGATACATGCCGCAAGATAACGCCAGTTCCACATCTCGATCTCGCTCGCTTCCGTATTTTTCTTCGATGTGAATGCGACACCGCTCGCCATATCGCCGGCAAGCGATGATGTGTTGTTGATATCGTAATATTTCCCGCCCGTGCGATAAGCCATTTGCTCGAGCAGTGATTTATTCATTTTCGTTTCGAGAAATTCCACGTTCACCTGCCCGACCGAAAACCTGCCTTGGTCTTCACCGAGCACGGCGCCGGTGGCAATGGCTTTTGCCGTGTAGGAATATTCGCCTTCGCCGAGCCCATCGAGCGAACCTTCGTACCGTCCGCTGCCGGCAGAATTCAGCGGAAGCTGAAACTGCTCACTGCCGCGGTGCAGTTCCACGGTCACATCCGCATGGTCGACCGGACGAAGCTGGTCGTCATAAACCTGTCCTTCAAACGCAACCGGTTCTGCGGTCGTAAACGTTTCCTTGACCGGCGCGATGCGCACTTTTTTCTCATCCTCACTCGTCGTAAGCCAGCGCACGACGTTGACGAGAAATGCCGGAAGAAACCTTTCCGTTTTCGGATTATCCTGCGCCAGCAATTGCCAGTGCCAGATACCGTAACCGGTCACCGCAAATGATTTTTGTCCGCCGATCGATCGTGACGCGAGAAGCGGCTCGTTCAAAACGACATCCTGAATCCTTGTCGTGGCAAGAACCGCACCTTCCGGTTTTGCACGAAACGCCGTTTGCGTTTTATAAATCGGCGGCAACTGCTGCCAGTCGGCAGCAGTCATCGTTCCTTCCAGCGTGATCAGCGGATGATTTGCGCGCACTTCTGGAATCGACGGGAACACATACGTTTCCACCGGATTGATGCCCGACCAACCGAACGGCAGGAATGTTTCAAACATATTCAACTTCTGATAATCGACCGTTTTGCCGCCGACATACAAAAGCGGCGTTTTATGTTTTTCAATATGATCATGAATTTGCTGAAGGAGCGCTGTACCGGAAACCTGCGTCGGGAATCCGACAAACAGAATACAATCCGCACTGTCGAGAACGGACTGAATGGAACTGCCTTCATAAAATCCGCCGCCCGCTTTTTGTATGAACGATCGGACGCCAAAATGCTGGTCTTCCAGAAATATTTGGCGGATTGCAGGAATATCGGCGTTCGGTTCGCCGCCGAACAGGATAAGACGAAGTTTGTTGCGGAGAACTTTTACATATAAAGAACGCGTATTGTTGCGGTCGGTTAATTCACCGGGAAGCTTCGAGACGGTGACGGTGATTTTTTTTTCTCCTTCTTCCTTCGGTTCGAAGAAGAGATGAACCGGATATTCATTTGTTCCTTCGGAAAGTTTGACGATGGCGTGATCGAGAGTCGTCGAACCTTCCTGCAAAGTCACTTCAACGGTCTCATTATGATATCCGGAACTTTTCACGGTCACATCGACCGGAACGCGTGTTTCGGCATAGGCAATATTGTTCGTCACGACATTCTTTATCAGCACATCCTTTTGTTCGACAGTATCTCCGACACCGACGGTATAAACCGGAATTCCCAATCCTTCCGCATCGTACAGCGGATTTTTTCCGGCAGTATAATTTCCATCCGAAACAAGAACCACGGATTGAATATTCTGACGGCTCAACCGATCTTTTAATTGAGCAAGCGCATCAGAAATATTCGTCACCTCGCCTTCCAGCGGAAATGTGTCACGTAACGCCGGTTGGGGTTGATGCAGATTTTCTGCAAACGGAAAATATTCGATTTGCGACTGCGGCGGTACGAGATGCTTCTGATCTTGATGAACAAACTGAAAAAGCTGTGCCGACCGGTCGCCGGTGCCGTCGTGTATCGACATACTTTGCGAAACATCGACCAGGACGGCAACAATCGGAGGTTGTTCCGTTGTCGTGATCGACCGTAGAACCGGCTCGAATAAAATTCCCAACAGCAAACAGAGCGAAAGAGCGCGGAGCAAAGAAAGCAGAAATCTTTTTTTACCGGGAATCGGCGGAAGTGTATACCGATAAAAAAGGATTGATGCCGCAATCATTGCCAGTAAAAACAAGACGAGAAGGAAAATGTTTCCGCCGAACGATATGGACATTACCGCGAGAGTCATCCACTTACCGCAAAGGTGTTATTTTATTCACAAGCATCATTTTCTTTGTTTCTGTAAACGACGATGTCGTCATCCGGTAAAAATAGACTCCGCTCGCAAGACTGTTCGCGTAAAAAACCAGCGGCTTACGTGAACTCGCATCGCCAGCATTTTCCGTACCATCGACTAACGTTGCGACCGTTCTTCCAAGTTCGTCAAATACAACAATGCGAACATGATCCCGCTGGGGCAAATCGAACCCGATGACGGTAGAACCGGAAAACGGGTTGGGAAAATTCTGTTCAAGAGCAACGGTTGCGGGAATCGGATGACCGACCGGATTATCGGGAATGCCGTAATGGAAAAACCATGTCGTATCGAAAAACGGAGCAGGGGAAGCGTAATAATTTCCCGCACTATCCTGAACATCAATCGTAAACCGAACCGAATTGCCGTATGACAACATCGGCACAACGACGCGGTACCGTCCCGACGTTCGATAAAACATTTCAGAATCGAGCGTCATAGGAATAGAAAGAAACGATGCACTGCTGTCGGGAGCGTAATGGAAAACGACACTACCCGGTTTAATTCCGAATTTCGATATGACGACGGTAGAAATAACGCTGTGCAATCCATCGACATCGATAACCGGACGGTTGCTGAAAATCGGTCCGAACGAAAGTGCGGCACGAAATGCATCGATCAATCCCCATCCCGTGAAATTATTCGGACTGAGAGGAAATCGCGAAGGATTGGTAATCGGAATTGCTGTCGAGCGAAATGCATTGCGGACTTGAAAAGGCGTAAGTTCCGGACGAACGGAAAGCATCAGTGCCGCGGAGCCCGCAACGAGCGGGGTTGATAGAGATGTACCGCTTTCCGTACCATACGTATTGGGTCCCGGCGTTAATGCACCATACACATTGACACCGGCAGCAACAACATCGGGTTTGATCCGCCCATCGCTTGTCGGACCTTGCGAACTGAAGGAAGCAAGTTGACGCGAAAAACTGACTGCACCGACTGAAATCAGCGTGTCGGTATCGGCCGGGGTCAACAACGTTCCGATGCCGGAATTATTATTGCCTTCGTTGCCGATTGAATTACAAACCACAACCCCTAATTTGCAGGCACGTTCTGCTGCTTGGGCTGTGATGGAAGTTCTCCCGTTGAAATCGTTATTGAACCATGAATATCCGGAGTCCGGCAGATCGAATGTGTTGTATCCGACAGAACTGCTGACGACATCGACCCCGTAACTTTCCATCCATTCGATTCCTGCCGCCCAGTTATCTTCTTCCTGCCGCGTTTCGGTCGGGACATATTCCGTTTTCCCTAAAATAAAATCGGCATCAAACGCGGGACCGATCAATTCGCCCGGCATGTATCCGCCAAGAACCGACATAACAAGCGTGCCGTGAAAATCCTGATCGGGTGAGTCATTTGCCTGGTTTGCCGTAATGCTATCCTGAAAAACAAAATCATATTCTGCAACAACGTGCCGCGTGCGAAGAGCTTCATGCATTTTCCATCGGAAACCGCTGTCCAATATGCCGGCCAAAACTTTTTTTCCGGTGATACCCATATTATGGAGAACCGGCACATCGACTGATGTATCCTGCTGTAACGATGGTCCGTAATAATATGAAAATGTTCGGTTTGAAGTGGTCGATTGTGCCCGGAGAGATAATTCAAACGGTGTTTCCCGAACTCCGGCAACAGGTTGCACTTTGATCACAAACGGCAGCGAGTGAATTGCAGAAATAACCTCCGGTCGCAGCGTAAAGCTTGCTGCATTTAACCATCGGCTTTGATGAACGAGCACACCTCCGATTTTTTCTACCGCTTCGATATACGGTTGGTAGAGCGGAAGGTCGGCAGCATCGACAAGAGCATCTGCCGGAAGCATCTTTGCGCGGCGGGCAAGGGCACGCGGCTGAAGGAGCTTGAGCGCATCTTGATATGCGGTCGAATGCAGTGCAAGAGTACCCGAAGAAGTTCTGCCTTCACCTTTATCGGCAAAGAAAACCCAATATTTTTTCTGAAGCTGGGCATGGGCGGAATCTGCATGGAGCATCCACAGTGCCACCATGACAGCGATATAATGAAGCGCCCTCCGGTTCATGGAATGAAGCAATGCCGTTAATCGTTCTGAAGAAGTTTTTCGATAATATGCATCGATGTCACGCCGTCTGCCTCGGCATTGAAATTCGGAACAATGCGATGACGCAGCACCGGCTCGGCAATTTTTCGCACGTCGTCAATATCCGGCGTGTGTCTGCCTTCAAGAATTGCCCGTGTTTTTGCACCGAGTATCAAATATTGCGATGCGCGTGGACCGGCACCCCAGCTTAACCAGTCCTTAATAAATTGAGGTGCACGGGAAGTCTTCGGTCGTGTGCGTGTTACGATATTGACTGCGTATGCAATAACATTATCGGCAACCGGTACGCGGCGGACTAAATCCTGGTAGAACAAAATTTCTTTCGTACCGAGGATATGCGTGAGATTTGCCGTGTACATGCTCGTTGTCGATTTAACGATTTCCAGCTCTTCCCGTTCGGAAGGATAATCGAGCCAGAGATTGAACATAAATCTGTCCAGTTGCGCCTCGGGAAGGGGATAGGTTCCTTCCTGTTCGATCGGATTCTGCGTGGCAAGCACGAAGAACGGTTCTTCGAGCAGATACTTTTCGCCCGCTGCCGTCACGTGATGTTCCTGCATCGCCTCGAGAAGAGCCGCCTGCGTTTTGGGTGGCGTTCGGTTGATTTCATCGGCAAGAAGGATATTCGCAAAAACAGGACCGCGAATAAATTTGAATGCTTTGCTTCCCGTCGTTCTATTGTCTTCGAGAATTTCCGTGCCGGTAATGTCACTCGGCATGAGATCGGGAGTAAACTGAATCCGGCTGAACTTCAAATCAAGCACTTCGGCAAGTGTTTTAATAAGCAATGTTTTTGCCAGTCCGGGAACACCGACCAATAAACAGTGCCCGCGTGCCAGCAACGAAATCAACAATTGCTCGATGATTTCATCCTGGCCGATAATAACTTTGGCAATTTCTTTTTTGATCGATTGAACGTGCTGCTGAAGCGATGCAACGGCTTCAACATCGTTCGTGATACTGTCGCGTGATGGTGTTGTCACAGTTCCTCGTAGATTGTTAAAATCGCGATTCCCAATAAATTTCCGAATGAAGTTGTTTGAGCCATGCCTGATACTCGGTCGTGCGTTTATACGATATTGCCAACTGCTCAACCTGTTTCCAATCATCCGGTAATCGCATCACATGTGGGGTCACACGTTTTTTTAAATACAAAATTTGATAGCCGGCCAATTTCCCTGCTTTCACTTTTACCGGATCACTGACATCGCCGTCCTTCATTTTTGAAGCTGTTTCAAGAACGGATTGATCAAATTGTGTGACCGGAAGGTCTCCGAGAAATCCACCAATCTGGGCAGATTCCTTATCTTCGGAATACCGTTTCGCAAGATCCGAAAAATCCGCGCCGTGAGCGATACTGTCTTTCAACCCTTTGAGAAATGCAATCGTCGAATCATCCGCTGATGTATCTTCCTTAAACTTGAGCAGGATATGCCGCGGGTGAACCTGCTCGCCCCGTCGTTCGAGAAGTTGAATGATATGGAATCCGATCGGCGACTCGACAATCGGAGAAAACTCAGAATCTTTCAGGGCGAAAACGGCTTCTTCGAATTCTGTGAAAAATTCCCCGCGCCGCACAAATCCGAGATCGCCGCCCGATGCTGCAGTACCTTTGTCCTCGGAATACCGCCGGGCAAAATCGGCAAAGTCGCCGCCGGCTTTCACCGAGTCGAGAATTTTTTGCAACTGTTCCCGGATCTGGGATTTCATTTGCACGCCGATCTGCGGAACGCGGAAAATATGGTAGAGCTCCAGTTGTTCAGGTACATTCGGCAAACTATCTTTGTATTGTGCGTAGAACTGTTCTACCTCTCTGCGCGACGGTTGAAGATCACCGAACTTGTTTTGCTGAAGTGCCTGCACCAAAAGCTGGTTGCGCGTCTCCTCGCGGAATTCACGCTTCATTTTGGAAATCGGCATGCCGTACAGTTCTTCCAACTTTTTTTCCGATCCGACCTGCTGAATTCTTTGGGCAACAAGCGCATCAAGTTGATTCGTTACCTGATCCTCGCTGACCGAAATATTGGTATCATCCAGTGCTTTCGTCAACATCAGTTTATCGTTGATCATGACCTCGAGAACCTGTTGCTTCAATTGGGGAGATGATGGATCGACTTTATTATTGAATGCGTAAAATTCCACCTGAGAATTGAGATCCGAAAGTAAAATAGGTTGTTTGCCGACCACAGCGACGATTCTATCGACGACGACCTGTTGTCCATTCACGACCGAATTCACGTTGAGAAAGAAAACGACAAATGGAAATACGAACTGAAACAGAGTTTTATTCATGGCCAAGTATTTGTGTTGTATCTGATGAACCGGAGCCTATCATTAATTCAACAGGATATTTGGCCCGAAGAGTTCCGAGCAATTCCGTATACCGGTTCCGGCGATGTTCTATAAGGAGACGTTGTCGAACTTCATCTTGTGCAAGCTCAAACGGAGCAGGTGATCCTTTTGGGTACTTCGCGAGTAGTTGCACGATGCTGTAGCCTGTTCCGATGTTGATGGGAAATGACACTTCGTTCGTTTCGATGGTTTGAGCGACTTTCCATAATTCATTGGGATAGAGCATTTGTTGCGAATAAATATTGCCGGTACTGCTTGAAACAATCATCTTCGAAGCAACAGTATCGTGAAGTAATTGGTTCAGGGCGGTATTCCATGATGTACCGCGGGTAACCGAAGCGGCAAACGCGCTTGCACGTTCCCGCGAGTTCATTGTCAGAAGATTTGCCTGTATCATGTCTTCCCGGATAAAGAATTCCGCCGCATGGAGTTTATAATACTCGGTAATTTCATTGGGACGAACGATGATGCTGTCCTGATCCAACATCCGTCGGAGAAATGCGCTGGATATAATTTCCCGTCGTGCGTCGCGCAATTGCTCCTGAATATCTTCGCTCTTTTCCAAACCGCTGTGTATGGCTTCCTGATACAGGAGTTCGTCATTCACCCAAAGAGTTGCATAGCCGCGTAATTGACTCGCGGAAGAAAGTTGTGCGGTATCAATATGCTTACGGGCTTCCTCCATGGTAAGCGTTGCATCGCCCACACGGGCAATGATCGCGCCGGATTTCTGCCGCTGGCACCCGGCAACCAGTAGGATAACAATCGGCAGCCAGTATCCGTTCATTGAGCCGGCTGCGTGTGAAACGCGCCCAGAAGAGCATCTTTAAATTGAACGACCGGATACCGCAATTTAATACGGTCGACCCATTCCTGTTCCAATTTTTTCGAAATGTAATCCTGGTAGGCATTGGAGACCTCTGCCCCGGCATCTTCATACGTTTTCGGCTCAGCCGGTTTCTTGTCAATAAGTTTGACGACGGCAAACGCTCCATTATCAAGCGCGATCGGTTCGGTGATATCTCCGATCGAAAGGGAATCGGCGCGGCGCGTCAAATCATCCGTTGTTATCGGTTGCATTCCCCGGGATCCATCTGAAGTTTTCCCGTTGGGATCTTCCCTGTAGAGAGCGGCCAGTGTACTAAAGTTCGCTCCATGCCGTAACGAATCATACATGATATACGCAAGAGTATCGTTATCAAAAACTAAAACACTGATATTCACACGAGCGGGAATCATAAACGAATCGCTGTGAGTTTGATAATACGCCCGTAAAACAGAATCGGAAACGCCTGTCTTGCTCCATACTTCATTCTGTTGGGCTTTATACAGAACGATTCCTTCTCCATATTCTTTCATCAAATCGTGAAATTTCGGGTCACGGGCTTCAAGTCCCGTCGATTTCGTTTCGAGAAGAACCGATTCCCCGATTTGGTCGAGCCGGTTTGCAATGCTGCTTTTTCTTAACGGCGTCGATCGGTAATCTTGTTTCGTGTTGAGGATCGAAAGCACGGTATCCACGGAATACGATTTACCGTTGAGAAGAATAACCGGCTTGGACCGAACGCTCTGCGAAACGTTTGCCGACCACGCGCTATCATCGGTGGTTTTGGACGAATCAAGCTGGGCAACAAGCTCATCCAGCACCTTATCGTTGACAAAATAATTGTATTCTTTCTTCAACCCGTTGATATAGGTTTTATAATCATCCTGATAGCGGGTCTGCTGGTACGTTTTCTTCATATCCTCTGTCATCGATTCAAACGAACCGAACGGTTTTGCGCTGTCGCACAGGATAAGGTGATAACCGAACGGCGTCCGGACAATCCCGGAAACCTCTCCGGCTTTTAATTTGAACGCAGCTTCATCAAACGGTTGAACAAAGTGTCTTCGTCCGAACCAACCCAGACTTCCGCCTAAACTCGCACTGCCGCCATCCTCCGACATTTTGATCGCGAGCTTATGAAAATCCCAACCTTTTTTTAAACTATCCTGAATTCCTTTAATACGGATCATAGCCGCAGCGACATCGGCAGAATCCGGTGTCGGTGATTTGAAACGCGCCATGATATGACTTACTTTAATTGTCCCGCGGGAGGGCTGGCGATCGGTAATTTTTAAAACGTGATATCCGAACGGAGAACGGATCGGCTCCGGGCTAATTTCCCCTTTGTGCAATGCATACGCGCCATTTTCAAACGCGCCGACCATTTCGCCACCGCTAAAATAATAGAGATCGCCCTTGTTGTCCTTCACACTGGGATCTTCCGAATAACGGAGTGCCAGCGAATCAAAGTTCGTTCCTGCCTTTGCGCGTGAGATGATATTTGCTGCTTTGGCGTATGCGGCAAGCGTATCTTCCGGTTTCGCATCAGGCGTTACGCGCAGCAAAATGTGCTGAGCGCGAATTTCTTCGCGTCGCCGTTCATATAACTGTTTGACCCCGGGGGTTGTCACTTCCTTGTCGAGAAGAAAATTCGTTGCCAGGCTTGAGCGATAATCATTCAATTCGCTCACGATATCAGAATCTTCGTTGATGTGGTGATCGTAGGCATCCTGTAATTTCAGTTTATAATTCGTCAGCAGGTCAAGAAAATGCTCCCTTTCACTCATGGAGCTTTTACTTGCCGCATCCCAGTCGGGAGAATTCCGCAGATAGAAATTTTCGTACTCACTGAGAGGCACCTTTTGCTGTCCGACTTCAAGCACGAGGACATCGCTCGATTTCGGTGAACAGCCAAGAAACAGGGATATAAAAACAAAAAGGATACAGTACATCCCATGAAGAAGTTTCATTCCAGTGCTTCCTTTCTTATTATTACAGTTACGGATAGTTTTTGAAGGTTTTTGACGCTTTAGTATAACCAAAAAATGTGAAAAATTCAAGAAGATAAAACGCGGCCCGATTATCCTTCGAAACATTTCCCGCACTTTTTTCACCGTGTAAGGATGCTTTGATGTTCCGTCGTATTCTTGATTCGCATATCCTTTTTTTCTATATTTTGTGACACGACATCATTCCAAAGAGCGGCTATTTGAAAAAATTCTTTAACTTTGTCAAAATTGAGCATACACTTTTTACCCTGCCGCTGATTTACAGCGGCGTCATTCTCGGTTGGCATGAGCCCCACGCTTCTTCCTTGTTATTTCTTGTTCTGCTTGCTGCCGTCGGAGCACGGACAGCATCGTTCGCTCTCAACAGAATTATTGACCGGGAAATTGATAAACGGAACCCCCGTACCGCGTTGCGTGAACTTCCGAGCGGCACGATGACAATGAACGAAGCGTCACTGGTATTGTTCGCCGGTTGTGCATGTTATTTCGGCGCAGCAATGGCAATCTCGACATTCTGCCTGATCCTTTCTCCGATTCCGCTTATCGTCTTTGTCATTTATCCGTACATGAAACGTTTCACGGCATTTGCGCATTTTGGCGTCGGCGTGGGAATGTCGATGGCACCACTTGGCGGGTACTTTGCCGCTTCGTCATCCTTTCATAATATTGTTCCCGCCGTTTTGCTCTGTCTCTTCACGGTTTTTTGGGGCGCTGGTTTCGATATTATTTACGCGACACTCGATGAAGATTTTGACCGGCAAGAACATCTCTATTCTTTCGTTTCCAGATTCGGAAGAAACCGCGCGTTGATATGGTCTTCAATTTTTCACTTCATCGCTTTTGCCAGTCTCGTGATGCTTTTTTTCACGACGATACGGACATGGTATGCGGCAATATTTCTTCTTGCCAGCGGCATTATGTTATGGATGGAACAACGAAGAACATCCAATGTCAATCTATCTTTTTTCAAAATTAATGCGGCATTAGGGTTTGTCGTTTTTGCAATGATTCTTCTTCAATAGAAAGCGATATCGCATGAGAATTATTGTCGGTATAACAGGATCGTCCGGAGCAATTTACGCGGTGGAATTTCTGAAACAATGTCCCGGCGACAAATTTGTTGTTCTCAGTAAATGGGGTAAAGCATTATTGAAAGACGAAGCGGGCCTGACGGAAAAAGATTTGCAGCCGTATTGCAAGAAACAATTTTCGAATGACGATCTCACGGCGCCGATCGCTTCCGGTTCCAATAAATTTGACGCGTATGTCATATTACCCTGTTCAACATCCACTGTCGGCAAAATTGCTTCCGGAATCGGCGACACGCTCATGACGCGAACAGCACAAGTCGCTTTGAAAGAACGGTACAAACTTGTTCTTTGCATCCGCGAGACACCGCTTGCCACCAACACGCTGGAACAATGCGCCGCTCTGTCGCGTGATGGTGTTATCATCATGCCGATCAGCCCGCCTCTCTATTACGTACCGAAAACCGTGGACGAATATATCCGCGGATTCGTTGATAAATTGTTAGGCCTCATCGGCGCCCGAACATCCCGCGGTTGGCGCGCAGAAGATTTGGAATAACGCGTGGCACTGCGTGAATTCCTTCATATTCTTGAACGCAACGGCGAACTCCATCGTACACAAGTTCCCATCGATCCATCGCTCGAGTTGACTGAAGTGGCCGTCCGTGCTTTGCGGGAAAGCAAACCGGCATTGCTCATCGAGCGTCCCAATGGATCTGAAATTCCTCTCATCATCAATCATTATGCATCCGATCGCCGTATCGAGCTGGCGTTAGGAAGACATCCGGATCAAATCGGCGAAGAGCTCATCCGCTTCCTTGAACGGATTTTTCCGCCAACACTTAAATCGTTGCTCGACAACTCATCGACCGTAAAACGGTTTTTCAAGTCACGAATCAAACATGTTTCCACCGGCGTCTCTCAAGAAATCGCCGGGCAACCGGATCTCGACCAATTGCCAATACAAATTTGCTGGCCCGATGACGGCGGACGCTTCATTACGTACGGTCAGGTGGTAACATATAATCCGCACGACGGGAAACGGAACATAGGCATCTATCGCATGCACGTCTTCGACCGGCAAACAACCGGCATGCACTGGCAAATTCAAAAAGGAGGCGGCTTTCATTTTTATCAGGCGGAAAAAATGAAAAAGGATTTTGAACTTGCCGTTGCACTCGGAACCGATCCGGCCTTGCTTCTTGCAACCGTCGCCGCACTGCCGGAAGGAATCGACGAGGCAATGTTCGCCGGCTTTTTGCAGAACAAACGTGTTGAGTTTACCAAAGCAAAATCGATCTCGATCGACGTGCCCGCTTCAGCCGAGTTTATACTGGAAGGAATCGTACCAATCGGCGAGCGACGCATGGAGGGTCCGTTCGGCGATCATTTCGGTCATTATTCCGCCGCCGCGGAATTTCCTGTTTTTCATGTCAGGACGATAACACATCGCCGCAACCCGATCTATCCGGCAATCGTCGTCGGCAAACCGCCGATGGAGGATAAATTTCTCGGCGATGCCACACAGCAAATGCTCGGACCGCTCGTCAAGCTCATTCATAAAGAAGTTGAAAGTCTCTGGGCATATTACGAAGCGGGATTTCACAATCTTCTCGCTGTCGCCATCGAACAGCGTTATCAGAAAGAAGCAATGAAAGCGGCGCTCGGCTTGATGGGAACCGACCAGCTTTCACTCACGAAATGTATGGTGATGGTTTCTGCCGGCGTGAATGTCCGTGACTGGCATGCCGTTCTCGCCGAAATCAAAAATAATTTCGATCCGCATTTCGATTTTGTCATGATTCCCAAAGTTCCGTTCGACACGCTCGACTTCACAAGCTACAAAATGAATCTGGGAAGCAAGATGATCATCGATGCTACGCGAAAGCCGCCACGCGAATCGCGACAGAACATTCAAGAATCAGAATCACAAAAAGTAAAATCGTTCATTCCGAATTTATCATCGATCGATCGTCGTATCATCGAAACAAATCTGATCGATTCGACATTGCTCCTGGTCAAAGTGAAATCAGCGCTGAAGCATCCCGACAGTTCTCCGTCGGCAACCGAATCGTCTGCCGGCAAACAAATTATTGAAAAACTGATTGCAATCCCTCAACTTTCGTCGCTTAAAATGATAGCGGCGGTAAGCGAAGATGTGGATATTCATAACAAAGAGAGTTATATTTGGGGAGTATTTACGCGTTTCGATTGCGAACGGGATGTTGTTTTTACCGAATCACGGCTTGCCGGCATCGCCCCAATATACAACGGAGTTATGGGAATCGATGCAACGTGGAAACCGGGTTATCCGAAACCGTTAATTATGAAGGATGAAATCATACGGCGCGTCGACGAGAAATGGGGAAAAATCTGGAAATGAAAAGACAGTGGTTTGTTAAAGGCATTGCAGTTATCATCGTATCGCTCTTCATCGTTCAATGCAGTAACGACAACACCAAAACGCATTATATTTACATTCCCAACGCGGAATGGTCGACAACCGGTATCAATAAAATCCTTATCGCTAAACAGGAATTTGATGTAACACAGGGACAATCATCCGGTTGTAATGCCGCCACGACAACGACACCTCCGCCGGAATCGTACGAATTGTTTTTTGCAGACACGTCAGGAACGATCCTGAAACAGTTATCAACCACATTGCAGTTGTCATCGCAGGCAGCATTCCGATGGTCGCCGACCGGAAACAAAATCATGATATTGGATAACGCCAGGGTTCCGATCAGAATAATCGATACCAATGGCTCTATCCAGCGTTTTGATTCTCTGACATCCGTTACATCGGCCGCATGGTCGCCTGACGGATCGTCGATTATTTGTTCCGGTGCAAAATCCCACGGAGCATATTCGTTATATCAAATTACTCCCGGCAGTACAACCATTGCACTGATCTACTCACAGAAAGAAACCGGACCTGTCGCCTGGTCGACAACGAATACGCTTGCGTTTGTGACGGTAGATTCTATAAATGCAAAAATGTGGTTGTTGACAAATGCAACGGGACCCGGAACCCTTACATTGATTGATTCCGCTGCCGGGTTTTACACGCCGTCGTTTTCTCCTGATGGCAATACACTGATTTACTCTAGAAACACGCAAAACACAGACGATATCGTCACACTTAATCTTAATACCACGAATTTACAGCCGCACACTTTTTTACAGTTCTCCGACGGAACACAGGTCACATCGCTGCGGTATTCGCCCGATGGAACGTTGATCAGTTATTATTCGTATGCATCCGGCAGTCAGATCAATTTATATGTCATCGGAGCCGACGGAAGCAATGCAACATCCGTTGCTTCTCTGTCGACCGACGGAAGCTGGTCGCCCGATTCCCGACATGTGGCGTACATCTTGAATAATAAATTATATACGAAATGGGTGAACTAAAAGATTTTTTCTGAATCAAACTGAACTTTTTATGACGATCAATTTTCGCGATAAACAACTTATTCCCATCTGGGAAAAAATACAAAATGGCCAGCGCCTTTCGCTTGAAGACGGGCTTGCACTGTATAACACTTCCGATGTCATTGCACTCGGCAAGATGGCGAACTTCGCCCAGCAGCAAAAAAGCGGCGACGCAGTCTATTTCGTTCTCAATCAAAAAATCGAGCATACGAACATTTGTATACTCTCGTGCAAGTTCTGCGACTTTGCCGTCAAGAAAGGCGATGCAGACGCCTACGAGATGACGACGGAAGAAATTTTGTCCAAGCTTTCTCCCGAAATTGCTGAAGTCCATATCACCGGCGGCATGCCTGCCGACTGGCCGTGGGAACGCTACCTCGATATCGTCCGTTCGATTCATGAGAAATTTCCGAATGCCGATGTGAAAGCATACACAGCGGTCGAGATCGATTTTTTCCATAAAAAATTCAAGATATCGATTGAAGAAGTGCTGAAACAACTGAAGGCGGTTGGCTTACGCACGATGCCCGGCGGCGGGGCGGAAGTCTTCTCAGAGCGCGTCCGGAAACTTCTCTTCAACCAAAAGATCGGAGCGAAGACGTGGCTTGAAGTTCACCAAACAGCGCACAAACTCGGCATCCCGACGAACGCCACGATGCTGTACGGTCATGTCGAGACACTCGAAGAACGTTTGATTCACATGATAAAATTACGCGAAGCGCAGGATGAAACGCACGGATTTCTGACATTCATCCCGCTGGCATTTCAACCCGGCGACACGGGGATCAAACCGACGAATCAATTTACTTCAGCCATCGACGATCTGAAAACGATTGCAATCAGCCGTCTCATGCTCGACAATTTTCCGCACATCAAAGCGTACTGGGTGATGTTGACGGAAGAAGTCGCATCGGTCGCTCTCAATTTCGGTGCGGATGATATGGACGGAACGGTCGGGCAGGAGCGCATCGCACACGATGCCGGCGCCATCAGTCCGATGAAACTTGCCAAAGATCAGATCATCAAGATTATCAGTGATGCGGGGAAAATTCCGGTCGAGCGCGATGTGTATTATAACGCGCTTCATGTTCACACGCCGAATGTCATCGGAAAAATTCCGTATCTGAATTCCGTACCGTTCTATCATCAATTTGAAAAACGGCAATTCCGGATTCTGCCTGTTGTCCCGAGGCGGATGGGATTGCTTGTGGAAAAAGGAGAAATCATCGCCGGACCATTTTCGCTGATGGATTATTTCCACGCGGAAGATCGACTGGAATTGCTGAACTGGTGCATCGCCACTCGCGATCAGGTGAAGAGCGTCATGCTGTTCTCGAACCACGGGTGGGGCGACCTCGACGGAAAACGGATCGGCATCACCGACGATACGGCAACTTCCGTTCGCCTGCTCCAAGTGTTATTGGAAAAGAAATATGGCGTGAAAGCAAACTTCGAGCGGCTTCATGCCGGTGTGAACGATTTTTCCAGTTACGACGCCGTGCTGTTGATCGGCGACGAGGCGCTTCACCGCAATAAATACGGACTGGAAGGATTCGAACTGGTGTTCGATCTTGCCAAAGAGTGGTACGATTGGAAAAAGATGCCGTTTGTTTTTGCCGTTTGGGCGGTGCAGCGTTCGCTCCCGCAGGAAACGAAAGAAGAACTGAACAGTCTCATCGAACAATCGGTGCAATCGGCGGAAGGCAAATTCGGCATCATCGGTGAACTGCACGGCAAACGGATCGGTTTAAGCAAGAACGATGTTGATGAATATCTTGAAGGATTTAATTTCCGATTGGGTGAAAGAGAAAAAGAGGCGATGAAGGAATTTAGGAAATTGGTTGAAGAAATTGAAAAACAGTTACAGTTTAGAAAATAAGCATTTACAATCTTTTGATTGACACAAGAACTATGAATTTTTCCACAATCTATGACAAAATTCAATCCGGCGAACGGTTGATTCCCGAAGAAGGACTTTTTCTTCTGAAGAATTCCGAGCTTCTCGATCTCGGTGATCTGGCGAACACGATCCGCTACCGGAAAAATCCGAAACAGCAGATCACATTCGTCATCGATACGAATCCGAACTATTCCAACATCTGCAATATCGATTGCATCTTCTGCGCGTTCTACCGTCATGCCGGAGAAGAAGGCGAATACACGTATAGTGTCGATCACATGATTCAGAAATTCAAGGAAGCCGCGGCAAACGGCATCACAACAGTTTTGCTGCAGGGCGGAGTCAATCCTGCATTGCCGTTCGAGTATTATGTCGAAATGGTCGAGCGCACGGTCAAAGAAGTCCCGCAAGTTGCACCACATTTTTATTCTACCTCGGAGATCATCGGGATGGCAAATGTTTCGGGGCTTACGATTTCTCAAGTACTGCAACGATTATGGGATGCCGGACAGCGTTCGCTTCCCGGCGGCGGCGCGGAGGTTCTCTCCGATCGCGTGAAGAAGAAGATTTCTCATCTGAAAGGAACATCGGCAGACTGGCTCAACGTGATGCGCGAGGCGCACAAGATCGGATTCAAGTCGACGGCAACGATGATGTACGGTCATCTCGAAACCGACGAGGATATCGTCGAGCATCTCGAATCGATCCGCCAACTTCAGGATGAATTGCACGGATTCACGGCATTCGTGCCGTGGAGTTTCAAGCCGGGCAACACGCCGCTGGAAAAAATCATTCCCCACTATGCCACACCGATGCGCTATCTCCAGATGATCGCATTTTCCAGGATTTATCTTGACAATTTCGATCACATCCAGGCATCGTGGTTTTCCGAAGGGAAGAAGACCGGACAAATCGCTCTGCATTTCGGTGCGGACGATTTTGGCGGAACGTTGTTCGAGGAAAATGTTCATGCCGCGGCAAACTTCATCAACAAAACGAACACGGAAGAAGTTTTAAATCTCATCCGCGAATCCGGATTCACTCCCGCACAACGCACGACGTTGTACGACATCATTAAAACCTACGAGAAAATCGAAGCAGCGTAATTTGTTGAGAAAGGAACGAAGGATGATTTATATGAAGTCCCTTATTGTGTTGGCCGCTATTGTTTTTTGTTTTCATCCGGCAATAGCGCAAAAACCGATCAAAGCCGATCTCGTAAAACATTTCGACGATCTTATTGCGCCGCCGTTAACGACAGCCAATGCCTATCAAAAAGCCGTTTGCCCCGACACAACATCAGGAACATGCAACACCGATGCGATGTTCAAGAAACTGCAATCGACATTCGAAGAGTATCAAAAAGAAATCGCTGCATCGGCAACCGGAAGCACCGGTTCATCTTCCGACATGATGAAAAAGATGCAGGATCCGGATTTTCAGAAAAAAATGGCGTCGATGAGCCAGGAAGAAAAAATGAAAATGGCGATGGAGATGGCGCAGGGAATGAAACAGCCGGCTCCGACGATGCCCGAATCACCGCAGGTAACTTCCGTTTTGCGTGAACTCGGAACAATCAATACCGATATCGGGAAAGAAGACCTCAAGCGGAACCAGCAGGCAATGGCAGAACTCGCTCACCGTCAGAAGGTCGATGCCGATCATAAGGCAATCGATGTTTGGCAGGAAGCGGAGATAAAAAAACTCCCGGTCATTCAAGACAAAGTGATGGAATATCCCGATCCGAAAGGGGTGCATCGTGTCAAACTTCAGGCAATAGATAAACATCTCGCCATTGTCGATCGCGAATTGAAAATTTCTCTCGATACATGGACGAAGGATGTCTCGAAAGAGAAACTGCGGTACGCGAAATTCGGTCCCGGTTTTATAGCAATTCATTACGGTGATGATGCGGTCAACAACGCCTCCCGTCAGATGCTGGCAAGCGCACAAACGCGGATACTGGGTTCTCTGCAAATGCTTCTTGAGCGCTCGCATACGCTCTGGAATGATGCGGCAACATGGTACGAAAAGAAAATCATTTTGGAAAAAGAAAGACCGTAATCACATGAACGAAATTCACACATCCGGATTGAACAAAACAGTATTTTCCGTTCTGTTCATGGTTTGCCTTCCGTCGTTGATGATGGCACAACCGAAACCGTCCGCAATCCAGCTTGCCAAGCTCTGGACGGTTCACATTGATAATGTATCTCAGTCAAATTCCCGCGCATTCGAGCGGTTGGACAGCGCGCAGGCATTCGTCCATGATTCGATTCTGAGAATGTATCACCTTCCGGTAAATCCGACCTATTGCATTCAAACGACGGATGGACGATATTTTACGTTCCGTGCAAGAAATTCATTCGGCGATCTGGACCAGCCGACGAAATATCCCGATGAGGTGAAAAAACTTTTTGCCGAAAACGTCAATCCGTACAGCGATACCATCCATACGCTATTACTGGATCATCACAATGAGATTTGGAAGTGGGATTCGTCATCAAGTTATGTTCCTGAAACATTTCAGCCGAACGTTGCATCGATGCGGTTTATTCATATTCATTCGGAATGGGTGAAGCCGCCGATGGACGCATTGTACGATTCCGTGACTACGCTTTTCCACGGCGCGTTATTGAAAGAGAAATATCCTATTTCGTGTATCGTGCTGTTCAGCGTATACGGTACCGGAGCGAATCATTTCGTGTGGCATGCAAGAACACGGGAAGAATTGACACAAGCTAAATCGTCCCAGCAGATTCTGATCGACGCGTACGGCGAACAGGAAGGAATTTCACTCTGGAAAAAGTGGAATGATTGTCTCTATAAAATTGAGGATGTTAACGCCGTTATCAACACTTCCATAACCGATCTTGGGCCGGATATGCCGTGGTTCGGCATCACGGTACAATAAAAACTTTTATACCAGCAATAATCCGGGCACGGATGGAATCAGCTTGCGTTCGCTTCCCATCTCGAACAATAATTCCAGCGCTTTTTTCCCGTTTTCTCCCATATCGATCGTCAGCTCGCTGACATACATCTTCACAAATTTCTCGCCAAGCTTATAGTCGATTCCGCGTCCCCACTGCATCGCATATGGGATCGATTCGTTCTGATGCTTGTAGCCGTAATCGATACTTTCCTTCAATCCGCGGGAAAGTTTCCGTGCAAGCTCTTCACCTAAATCTTTCCGCACAACATCGAGACCGAGCGGCAACGGAAGTCCGTTCGTTTTCTCATCCCACAATTCACCGAAGTCGAGAATCTTGTTGTATCCGAGCGATTGATACGTAATCTGTCCTTCATGAATCAATAATCCTGCATCAACCGAACCGTTATCGACTGCTTCCATAATTTTATCGAACGGCATATCGATATTTTTAACCCCTTCGGTAAAAATCTTAAACAGAAGTGTCGCTGTTGTTAAAGGACCGGGCGTTCCGACGGTTTTTCCTTTCAACTCATCTATCATCCGGTATTTTTTTGAGATGATAACGGGACCATATCCTTCGCCCATACTCGCGCCGGTTCTCATGATCCAATACTTATCCGCAACGGAGGGAAACGCGTGAGCGGATATTGCTGTCACTTCCAGTTCTGCTTTCTGTGCGCGGACATTGAGCGACTGAATATCTTCCAGAAGATGTTTGATGATGATGCCGTCGAGTTTCACCTTGCCGCTGGCAAGTCCGTAAAACATGAATGCATCGTCGGGATCGGGGCTATGACCGACTGTGATTGTTCGTTCTGTCATATTATGTTGAAATAAATTTTTGAATAAGATACGGAATTCTTCTGCAACAAGGAAATTTTTTCACAGCAAATGAATACGGAAAACGGTATATTCCAGTGAAATTATTTTTCATAAAGGAAAATGAGAATGCCGAACCTTGTATTAGTGCGTCACGGCGAAAGCGCGTGGAATAAAGAAAACCGGTTCACCGGGTGGACCGACGTCGATCTGTCGGAAAAAGGAATTCAGGAAGCACGGCAGGCAGGAAAATTGCTGAAAGAGCAGGGCTTTGTGTTCGATGTCGCTTTCACCTCGGTGTTGAAGCGTGCAATCCGAACTCTCTGGCTCGCGCTGGACGAAATGGATGCGATGTGGATCCCGGTACAACATTCGTGGCGGTTGAACGAGCGTCATTACGGCGCGCTGCAGGGGTTGAACAAGTCGGAAACAGCCGCAAAATTCGGAGAAGAACAGGTGCATATCTGGCGGAGAAGTTACGCAATTCCGCCGCCCGCACTCGAAAAGAGCGACTCGAGGAATCCCGCAAACGATCCGCGGTATAAAAATCTGACACCGAAAGAAATTCCTCTGACGGAATGTTTGAAAGATACGGTCGACCGGTTTCTTCCGCTCTGGCACGAAACGATCGCACCGACAATCAAATCGGGAAAACGGGTGATCATCGCTGCGCACGGCAATAGTTTGCGCGCACTGGTAAAATATCTCAATAACATTTCGGACGACGCGATTGTGGAATTGAACATTCCGACCGGTATGCCGCTGGTCTATGAATTGGACGAAAAACTGAAACCGATCCGAAGCAACTACCTTGGCGATCCGGAAGCGGTTAAAAAAGCGATGCAGTCGGTGGCAAATCAGGGAAAGTCAAAGTAATCTTTACGATACAGCGGCAAAAAAACGCTTGAGTTTTTCTTCATCGAGTTTGTTGTTTGTCCGGACACCACTGCACACATCGACGGCAAACGGATGTACCGCATGAATTGCTTCGCGAACATTCTCGGGACGCAATCCTCCGGCGAGAAAAACCGGAACAGCAACAGCATCCTGAATTTTTTTACTAATACTCCAATCGTGTACCCTGCCTGTACCGCCGAGTTCCTTTACGGCAAGCGAAGGATTTCCTGAATCCAACAATAGTGCATCCACATGCGGCGCGATTGCGGATGCATATTCTATTGATTGATTGTCGCGGACATGAACAACCTGAACGATCCGGATTCCCGGAAGCTGATTTTTCAAAACCGAATACTCTTCAATCGGAAATTGATCGACAAGCTGAATCGTCGTTACTTTTGTGCGGCGCTGTTGATCGATCACTTCTTCCGCCGTTTGCTTGCACGTCAATAAAAATGTATCAACGCCCGGCGGTACAGATCGCACAATTTCGGCAATGAGTTCTTCGGGAATCGGTCCCGGCCCGCTCGGCATCGCGGACACCAATCCGATTGCCGATGCACCGTAACGGATCGCAAGTTGCGCTTCGTCGATACTGCTGATGCAGCATATTTTTACGCGTGTCCGGGACATCGATTTCGTACCCTATTGCAATTCTTTGTATCGGAAACAAACGACAAGATGATCGTTCACCAAACCGCAAGCCTGCATGAACGAGTAACAAATCGTCGAGCCGACAAATTTGAATCCTCGCTGCTTTAAATCTTTACTCATTGCATCGGATTGTTCGGTAGTGGGAAGAATATCTTTCATTGTCCGGCGTTTGTTGATTATCGGATTTCCTTCAACAAATTGCCAGATGTAGCGGTCGAACGATCCGAATTCTTTCTGCACATCTAAAAATGCTTTTGCATTTTGAATTGTCGCTTCGATTTTGAGCCGGTTCCGGACAATCCCTTCATCGGCAAGAAGCTGTTTGATTTTTTTCGAATCATAGCGGACAATCTTCTTCGGATCAAAATGATCGAATGCCGCCCGGTAATTCTTCCGTTTCCGCAAAATCGTTATCCAGCTCAATCCCGCTTGCGCGCCTTCGAGGCAGAGCATTTCGAATAATTTGCGATCCTTATGAACGGGCACGCCCCATTCCGTATCGTGATACCGGCGATACAATAGGTCGTTTTCTCCCCACGGACATCGATGTATTATCTGTTCGGTTATCATACCTTTTTTGAGAATGTTCAAAAATAAAGATACAAAAAATATCATTCATGAACACGCCGTAATTGCTTTTGAAATCGCAGAATCGTTTATTAGTAAATATTGTTTTACGACGGCAATTCAATTTAGAACAACCGGAGACCGGACAGATTATGACGCGTTCCTTTTTGATGATCTTGTTTCTCTTGATGAGCTTAATGACCATCGGATTTTCCCAGAGCACTATTCTATCCTTTTATCACACGGCGGATTCGATCGGCTCGTTTCCGCTTCCCATCAATCAATATGAAATCAAAGCACAAAAGAAATTGATGGACCGGTATGTGACATTTATCGGAAAGAAAAAAGAAAAGACGATATGCATTGCGGCAGTGACATTAACGCCGATAAAAAATCTTCAGAAAGAGTTAGACCTCACCGTTGAGTTTCATGGACCGAAACCATATATCGGCGAAGTAACGACGTGGGGGTATATTTTCGACCGTAACGGCGACGGTAAAATCGATTATCTCGCGCTGGTCGGCGGCGCGGCAGCGGTAGAGGATTCGACCATGACGGATGATTTTCCCGGCTTCGGTTCACCGATGAGCAAAAAACAATTTGGACAGTATATCGGGCGCTGCCAGATTCTTTTCAATCATTGGGCAGACGATAACTTCGACGGGACGATCGATGCTGTCGTTCATTATGATATGGACCCGATCCGAAACTGGATGAAACGGCATCTCGTTATTCGTTCAACGGCATTCGACGGAAACTTTGAGGATGTCTGGGCTTTCCGGGGAAAAATCACTTCGACGCATGAACTAACCCCGTTCACGAAAACCGAAGTACCGTTTTACGAACTCGGCAGTAACCAGAGCACGTTCACAAAAAAAATGATGGATCAAACAAGCGGTATTCTTCAACTCATCAATCGGGCTGCCGCACTCCTCAAGATCGGAGCGGACAGGTTCCGGTTACGCTAACGATATGCTATTGTTCGTATCGTTTCCGGAGTAATCAGCCATTTCATGACACCGCTTCCCGGTAATACCGGACGGGAAACTTCAAGACAGGCAAGACTCGCTTTCACGATTGCAATTCTCGCATTTCTCGAACCGCTTATCAGCATTGAAACCATGATGCTCAGATGCGGCTCATGCCCTACGAACATAATCCTTTCCGATTGAAACGATTGAAGCTCATTGAAAATATTACGGTGATCGCTGGATGGGGTAAGATGGTTGGTGAGGATAAATTTCTGCACCGGAATGATTTCTTGAATTTTGCCTGCGGTTTGCCGGGCTCGTTCAAGAGGACTGCATAAAAGAATGTCGATGGAAATTCCAAGATGCTTCATTGCGGTACCGGCAAGAACGGATTGGCGCTCGCCGAGAGATGAAAGCGGACGGCTTGCATCGGTGTCCGCAACGGGAAGAGCATCTCCGTGCCGCATCAAGAAGAGATGCATTCAGAGAATTTCCCTGAGCCGTTCGGCGGGACGCGCAAGGATTGCTTTGTTCCCTTTTTCAACGATCGGTCGCTGAATAAGATCGGGAAATTTCACCATCAGATCGATAAGTTCATTATCGTTTAACTCACGCCGGGCCAGCTTTAATTCCCTGTAGATCGGTTCTTTCGTACGCAATAATTCCCGCGCGGTCATATTCATCTTTGTCAATAATTCCTTAAGTTTCTTCTTCGGAATCGGGTCGAGAAAATAATCGATGGACTCGACATCGACGCCGGCATTCTGCAACGCGCGGAAAACATCCCGGCACGTTGAACATGTCGGTTTTTGATAAATCCGTACTGTCATCCTTCTCTACGACCGGGTCGGTTAGAATTGAATCCGGAAACCGCCGCTGAGTGGAAAATACTGCCGCTCTTCTTGAAAAACTCCGAGAACCGATTTTCCCTGCACAAAGAATGTAATTTCATCGGTGATCGGCGCCTCGATACCGATTCCCACAGACCAGGCAAATGACGATTTGCTTTCCGCATGAATCGCATAGAGCGTGTCCTGAATGGCGATACTGTCTTGACTATAATGCATATATCCGACGCCGATAAGAAAATACGGGGCGATCGAATGTTTGGACGTAGAGAATGTGCCTTTAAAATTTGCAAACACGGTGAGATTGCTGATCGCACCGCGGGCAGTCAGTCCACCCGTCTGAATTTCAGAAGAACTCGATGAGGAATATTGCGGGAGAAGCCAGCTCCGGTAACCGGTTTCGTTGAATGCAAACCGACTGAATTCAACCGTGCCGAACAATTCACCATAACCGATCGGACCGGGCGAGAAAGAATACCCGTAACCGACTCCGGCATTCCATCCTGTCTTCCAAACATCTTTTGTCAACGCCGGCAAATACGGATATGAACTCCCGCCCCAAACATAAACGTGCCGGGTCAGCGTCTTAGCAGAATCTTCCTGTGCAACAAGAAACGAAGTCATGACCATGCTGAATAATACGATAAGGACAACCGATTTCATAAACAATATTCCTTTTTTTTAGTGATGATATCTAAAAGATCACGAGAACGATAATACACCATTCCGGGCAATAAATCAGAGTAGCATGAGTATACGAAGGTTTTTTCTCTTTTTCAAGGAAGGGCCGGTTTTACGAAAATAACTTTTTCATGTTCCATCACCACGGCTCCTTCTTTGAGCCCTTTGCGTTTAAAAACATATTTCCGCTCACAATACGCCACAGGAACATTGCCGGCATTCCGCATTTTGCTGTAATATGCCGCAATTGACGCAGCCTGGTGGATTGCTTCCTTCGAAGCGGGGGAATCTTTTCCGTGCACTTTCAGAACAGTATGTGACCCGCTCGCACCACGGACATGAAACCACAAATCGTTCGGTTTGGCATATTTCATCGTCAGCAGATCGTTGTTGGCGCTGCTCTTTCCCACCCAAACTTCGAGTTCTCCCGCCACCGGAAAAATCCGAAACGGGGGAAGTGAATCTTTTTCTTTTTCAATAATAATATTCATCGTTTTTAACGTGTTGGTATGTTGTGACAACCATGCTTTCAGTTCATCGGTTGAAGTACATTGCTGAAGTCCGGCATCTAATTCCCGGAGCGATTTTTCTCTCTGTTCATACAATCGATGGCGGCGTTCCGATTCTTCATTGGCAAGCCGTGCCTTTTTTGCTTTTTCAAAATACCGTTGTGCATTTTGAACCGTCGAATATTTCGGATCAAGGGAAATGTGAATCGGTATTTCACTATCAAAAGAATTCGGCAACTCGACTTGTACGGTTCCCCTGGAAATTTCGCCGATGTGCGATAATAAAATATTTCCGATCCGTTCAAATTCTCCGGGATCGCGCACTGTTGCGGAAGAAATATTCTGCAGGGCACGTTGTGTGTGTTCGAGTTCTTTCTGAATTTCTTTCACCAATACATCTTTTTGAGTTGTTACCTTTCGTTCATGAAATTGCATTTTGAGCAAAGACCGTATTCCCTCGGTCACGGAAGGAAATGATTCCTGATCGCATTCCCGGCGATGGTGCAAAACAATGACAGAAAAAATCTCAACACCGTCCGGGCACCGATACAACAAAGCAGTTGGCTCATTCAGTTCTTTTTGAAAGTCGTGTATGCATTCAATGATCCGTGAACATTCCTCTTCCGTAATTTCTTCAGCCGAACACCCTTCGTCAATTTTTGACCGAAACAATATCTCCCGGACATAAACAGTTCCAAAGACAGGAAAGAGTTTTTTCAGGATTTTGAATACTCGCTCACCGGCATTGCTTTTCATGAAATGAAAAAATTCCCGGGGATCATTCAAAACACGATCGTCGCTTCTATTTTTGATTTCGGGAAAAATGGTTCCTGCAAAAGCTTTATTGTTTTTGAACGTCTCGTGAATGCGATCCCCTTCAACAAAAAATATATTGCTTGACGCCGTATCGTATAACTGGAAGTAAAGATGTGATCCGTTTCCGACATCAATCATCATCGTTCGATCATGCGGATGCATCTGCACACCGAGAACAGTTTTGCCGACAATTGCGGGAAAAAGATCGGCAGAATTTTTTCGTGCACGGGACATTTCATCGCGAACAATGATGTAATTGCGCTTCGGTTCGATCGAAACAGATAATGTCGCATTTCGTTCAATGTGATTATCGGGTAACGCAAGCGTAAAGACAAGTTCGTTACGTTGCTGTGTAAATACTTCAACAAAAACGGCTCCGCTAAGAAGCTTATCGAATTCTGTACTAAGCGCGTGCAGCGTAAAATAGTGAGTAATCATGGGCATCCAAAAGTTATTCACAATATATTCAAAAAGTATTCGATGAACAACGGATCGGGGCAAAAACTTCGATAGGGCTGTGGAAAACCGGTGGAAAAGCTGTTCAAATGTTTTGCTTGACGGATGACAGGGAATTTTGTACCTTACTAATGAAATTTCCTCAAAAATTGGCCTTTTTCCTATGATTTCCAGCATGACGGGGTACGGACGGGGTGAAATGACAAAGGATCGCGTCACGGCCGTCGCCGAAGTACGGTCGGTCAACAGCCGATATCTTGAAGTCATGTCGCGGTTGCCGCGTACCATGTCGTTGCGCGAAAACGATGTGAAGGAGCTTGTACGTTTGAAATTCAGCCGTGGAAAAGTGAACGTGGTGTTGAGCATTACTCATGAGAATGATAATGATGTCCCTTTAAAAATTAATAAAGCTGTTGCGCGTGGTTATTACAAGTTGTTGAGCGATTTAAAAAAATCGGTAAAGCTGAAAGAGAAAATCACGCTCGATCATCTTTTGAAGTTCACCGATGTCATGGAAGTCGATGAATTCGATCGCGGAGATGATCATGAATGGAATTTACTGCAAAACGCGTTGAACCTTGCGCTCGATGAAGCGGTCGAAATGCGCCGGCGTGAGGGACAAGAATTGCTGAAAGACCTTTCCGCCCGCGTACAACAAATCGAAAAGGTTCTCACAACGATTGAACAATCTGCAAAAGAAAATATTCCCCGCGTCCGGTCGATGCTGGAAGAACGCTTGCGGGAACTGGTCAGTGACCGGTCCGTGATCGACCAAAACCGGCTGGAGTTGGAAATCGCATTGTATGCCGACAAATTGGATATCACGGAAGAGTGCGTCCGGTTCCGGAGTCACAACAAATTTTTCCTGAAAGCGTTGAACGACGAAGAATCTGCAGGTCGAAAATTGAATTTTCTTATTCAAGAAATGAACCGCGAAGCAAACACGATCGGATCGAAAGCGAACAATGCGGACATTGCCCATCTCGTCGTCGGCATCAAAGAAGAACTCGAAAAGATTCGGGAACAATTGCAGAACATCGAATAACGGTTCATGCAAACGCCGATGCTGATAGTCATTTCCGGACCGAGCGGATGCGGCAAAACAAGTATCGCACAGGCAATGCTACAGCGGCATCAGGAAATATTGTTTTCCGTATCGGCAACGACGCGGCCGCAGCGGGCAAACGAAGTTCACGGAAAAGATTATTTCTTCATCACCAGAGAATCGTTTCAACAGAAAATACGTGACAATGATCTGGCGGAGTGGGAACAAATTTACGATGATTTTTACGGGACACCGGAAGAAGAAATCCGGAAAGCTGCTGCTGCCGGAAAGCCGTTGTTGCTCGATATCGATGTGAAAGGCGCCCTGTCCATCAAAAATAAATATCCGGCAAACAGCGTTTTGTTGTTCATCAAACCGCCGAGCATGGCAATCCTGAAGGAACGGTTGATGAATCGGAAAACAGAAAGTCCGGAGACGCTTCAAAAACGGATGAGCCGTGCCACCATGGAAATGGAGCAGGCGATTCGTTTCGACCACACGATTATCAACGACAAATTGGAAACTGCCATCGAGGAAGCCGATTCGATTATCGTGAATCTCGTTTCCGTTCCAATAAAAAAAGTGTAAAACAACATATCCATCATCAACAAAGGAAGTCATTTATGGCGATCAAACCGATCGATATCGAACAAATGAGCAATTCGGCGGAAAATATTTATGAGGCGATCGTCGTGCTGTTGAAACGCGCGCGACAGATCAATGAAGAAATGAAGATCGAATTCAACCAGCGGATCGAGATGCTGCAGTCACGCATCTTCGAACCGGAAGACGAATCCGACCAGCCGCAGACCAACCCGGATCAAATTTTGGTTGCACAGGAATTCGAACGGCGCCCCAAACCGACCGAAACCGCCATCCATGAATTACTGGAAAAGAAAATTACGTTCCGGTACAAAGAAGATGAAAATCTACCACCCACTCCGTAATCGATAAATATCCATTCGGCACATGCTGAAGGGAAAAAAAATAGTCATCGGCATCACCGGCGGTATCGCTGCGTATAAAATACCGTTGTTGATCCGTTCATTGAAAAAAGCGGGCGCACATGTACGCGTCGTCATGACCGACGCCGCGAAAGAATTTGTCACACCGCTCACGTTGTCGACACTTTCCGGCGAAGAGGTTATCGTCGGCATGTTCCCGGCAAACGATGCCGAACGTGTCGATGCGAGCACGTGGCACATCACGCTCGGACAATGGGCGGATGTTATGGTCATTGCACCGGCGACTGCCAACGTCATAACAAAACTCGCCCACGGATTTGCCGATAATGCCGTAACCACTCTTGTGCTGGCAATGCGCTGTCCGATTATCGTCTCTCCGGCAATGGATGTCGATATGTGGAACCATGCAGCAACTCAAGCGAACATCAACACGCTGCAGGAAATGGGGTTTGTAGTTTTGCCACCGGAAGAAGGCGATCTGGCAAGCGGGTTGAGCGGAAAAGGACGATTACCGGAACTTTCCGTCATCGAGAATGCTGTTACAGAAGTTCTCTCCAAAGCCCGTCAAGATCTCAAAGGAAAAAAGATTCTTGTCACTGCCGGACCGACTAATGAACCAATTGATCCTGTTCGATTTATCGGCAACAGGTCGTCGGGCAAAATGGGATTCGCCATTGCCAATGCCGCCGCACAACGAGGGGCGGAAGTAACGTTGATCACCGGGCACGTTCATCTGGCGACACCGCGTAATGTCACCAGAATCGACGTTGAATCGGCAGAAGAAATGTTCAACACCGTTCGAAAACATTATCCTCGCAAAGATGCTATTATGATGTCCGCAGCAGTTGCCGATTTTACACCGGTATCGTTCTCTTCAAAAAAAATAAAAAAAGAACAAACAAAAACGAAACTAATCATCGAACTGAAAAAGACTGTCGACATCCTTCATTTTCTCGGAGCGCACAAAAGCAACACTATATTGGTCGGGTTTGCGCTAGAGACACATAATGAAATCGCCTCGGCAAAGAATAAGCTCAAAGAGAAACATCTTGATTTCATTGTTCTGAATAATCCTTTGCACGAGGGAGCCGGATTTGTAACCGATACCAATATTGTCACGATCATTTCCAAGAACAACAAAGTTGAGCGGCTAAAGAAAATGTCGAAATTTAACGTTGCTCAGGAAATTCTGAACAGGGTTTCGAAAAAATTGAACAACTGATTTGAATCGATTGCACGAATCCTGAACATGGCTGAAAAGGACCTTCTAAAATTTCTCGATGATGCCCAAAAGTATTTTGCCCAACAGCAGGACCTTTTTGGCGAAACTGTTTATCAAAACCATGTCAACCAACAATCACCAGTGACTGCAGAACCAATCTCGCCTTCGGCGAACGAACCATGGATGAGCAGTTCTTCTCTGACCAATTTAGAAGAACAGATATGCACATGTCTGAAATGCCCGCTCGGACAGACGCGAACGAATTTCGTTTTCGGTACCGGCAATCCGAATGCCGATTTGATGTTCATCGGTGAAGCTCCCGGGGCGGATGAAGACGCACAGGGAAAACCGTTCGTCGGGCGCGCCGGTCAGCTTCTGACAAAAATCATCGAAGCAGTCGGAATGAAACGCGAAGAAGTTTTTATCTGCAATATCCTGAAGTGCAGGCCGCCGAACAATCGCCGGCCGACCGCAGAGGAAGTTGAACTGTGCACGCCCTATCTCAACAAACAGATTGCATTGGTGAAACCGAAGTTTATCATTTGCCTCGGTTTGACCGCTGCACAATGGCTGTTGCAAACGACATCCAGTCTCGGAACACTGCGCGGGCGATTTCATGATTTTCAGGGAATCAAATTAATAGTCACCTATCATCCCGCAGCACTCCTTCGTAATCCGGAATGGAAAAAACCGACGTGGGAAGATATGAAAATGTTTAAAAGCTCGTACGACGCTCTCAAAGGCGCATAACCTATGGCAATCATGAATACACCAACCGACAATTCCGCAACCGGCGAAAACACGTCTGCCGGCCGGATTCCTCCTCACGCCGTCGATGTGGAACGCTCCGTCCTCGGCGCCATGTTGATCGACAAAGAGGCCGTGCCCAAGGTTCTCGAAATCCTCGATGCGAACGCGTTCTACGCTCCTGCACATCAGAAATTGTTCCGAGCAATGATGACGTTATTCGAAAAAGGAGATCCGATCGACGCCGTTACCATTGTCGAGGAATTGCGCAGAAGGGGAGAACTGAATAACGTTGACGACCCGGGTTACATCACCGAATTGACGCTGAACGTCACGTCATCGGCAAATGTCGAATATCATGCACGCATCGTGCTGGAAAAATCGCTGCTACGCAGTTTAATTTCTTCTTCCTCTGAAATTGTCACGCGTGCGTATAACGATTCGGAAGATGCACTCGATCTGCTTGATGTTGCTGAAGGGAAAATTTTCCAGATTTCGGAACGGCGGCTGAAGAAAACGTTCACGCCGATTAAAAAAGCCGTGCATGAAACATTTGAACTCTTGGAAAGTTTGCACGGCAAACATAGCGGCATTACCGGCGTCCCGACGGGATTTACAAAACTCAATGAGCTCACGGGCGGATTCCAAAAATCCGATCTCATCATTGTCGCCGGAAGACCGAGCCAGGGAAAAACCGCTCTCGCATTATCGATTGCACGTAAAGCAGCCGTCGATAAGGAAAAGAAAACCGCCATTGCAATCTTCAGCCTGGAAATGTCCGAACAGCAGCTTATTATCCGGATGCTGTCATCCGAAGCAAAAGTAAACGCTCATCTTCTTCGCACCGGACGATTGTCAGCCGATCAATGGGCGAATTTGAGCCGGACTGCCGGAAGACTGGCGGAATCCAAAATCTTTATCGATGATTCGGCATCGCTCAGCATTCTGGAATTGCGTGCAAAGGCGAGGAGACTCAAAGCGGAACACAATATCGGGATGGTCATTGTCGATTACTTACAGCTTGTCCAGGGACCGCGCAACCCCGAATCGCGTGAACGGGAGATTTCTTCCATTTCACGTTCTTTGAAAGCGCTGGCAAAGGAATTGAATATTCCCGTTGTTGCGCTTTCACAGCTAAACCGAGCCGTTGAATCGCGTACCGACAGGAGGCCGATGCTTGCCGATTTACGCGAGTCCGGAGCGATCGAACAGGACGCCGATGTTGTCATTTTCGTTCACCGTCCGGAAACCTTCAATCAGAAAACCGTGACCGATGAAGAGGGTAACGATATCCCTTCCGAAGGTATTGCCGAAATTATCATCGGTAAACAACGTAACGGACCAACAGGCATCGCATTACTCTCCTTTGTCAAAGAATATGCAAGCTTCGAACAACGTGCCGCGTTCAACATTGCTGCGCTCGAACCGCCCGTTTCCCTCCACGAGGAAACTCCGTTCTGAAAAACATTCTGTCCGGGATATTTCTTTCCATTGGAAATTTCAGCAGCTCAAAGCGTACTCTTCCGATGATTCGCTATATTCTTTTTTTCTTCCTGCCGGTCATTGTTTGTTTATCGATTAGCGATGGTGGTCAACAGCAAACGGCCTCGATCGCAGACAGAATATTCTTATCCGCTTCCCAAAAAAATCTGCAGGAACAAATGATCGGGGAGGTGATGACCTTTGTCGGAAAACAATTCATCGGTTCTGCATATGAAGCAAATACTCTCGATCGATCCAAATCCGAAATGCTTGTGTGTAATCTCAAGACATTTGATTGCGTAACATTTGTTGAAAATGTCTTAGCCCTATCGCGGTGTATTAAACAGCATCAATGTTCGTATGAATCCTATCAGCAAGAATTGCAAACGATTCGTTATCGCCGCGGCACGATTGCGGGCTATGCAAGTCGTCTCCATTACTTTTCCGATTGGATATACGATAACGGGCGCAAAGGAATTATTGTTGATGTGACGAAACAAATCGGCGGCATTCCGTATCGAAAACATATCGATTTTATGACATCGCATCGGTCATCCTATCCGTCGCTTGCCGATGATTCGGTCTTTCAACAATTGTCAATATACGAAGACAGCATCAACGCCAGGGCAATGTGGTATATTCCCAAATCCGCCGTCAAGGCATTGGAGGAAAAAATTTCGACTGGAGATATTATTGCGATTACTACTGCGAAGGCGGGTTTAGATATCAGCCATACCGGCATAGCCATACGACTTGCCGACGGCTCATTGCATTTTCTTCATGCGCCGGATGTCGGTGCAACCGTGACTATTTCGAAGGAAACATTGCCGGAATATTTAAAACATCACGCGGAACAAACAGGAATTATGGTTCTTCGCGTAAACTCTCCCAAGTAATTTTTCACTGATTCAATCGGTCAGTAAATTTACCGCTGTTTCAAAATTGTATTGAATTGTTCCCGGTCAATTCGGTAGGGCAGCCATTCACGTAATCGTTGTGCGCCGATACGATCATAAAAACGGATTGCGTTTACGTTCCAATCGAGCACGACCCATTCCATTCTGCCGCAACCCCGTCTTTTTGCCTGTTGCAAACAATACCGAAAGAGTTTCTTTCCGATACCGATCGACCGGTAATCAGGCAAAATAAAAATATCTTCGAGATAGAATGTCGGGAGCGCACGAAACGATGAATACGTTTCAAAAAAGATAGCATAACCGACGGCCTTTTTTTCCACAATTGCAAGAACGGCATCGAATCGCTTTCGTTTTCCGAACAAATCATGTAAAAGCCGTTTACGTGCAGATGATGTGGGACGTTTCAATTTTTCAAAATCGGCAAGCGCATCGATAAGCGAAAGAAACGCTTTTCCATCTTTCCGCTCCACAGACCGAATGACGATACTCATCACGCATTCTCCTGATAATTACATAACAAAAGATGAATCAACCGTTCTAAATCGGAAAAGAAATTAGTAAGCGTTTGACCGTTAGCCAAACATGATTGATATGAATAGAGTTTCGGAAAATTAACTTGTGGAGAAGCGATACTATATTTTTTTCTGGGCCGATTCGGACTCTTCCAGTTGTTCGAGGACTTTGCTGATGCCTTTGGAAACCAGCGTATCGAGCAACGTGCCGGTAAGTTTTATGGTCGGTTCATCGAGATGTCTTAAACTCTCTTCAGACTTTTTAATTTCCGGCAGAACATTTTCCGTCAGATTGATAACAGACGGCTCACTGGTGACATCGCCGGTCGACGTGCTTCCTACGGCACCCAGCGCGAATTTTGCACCAAGTTCTTTGATCGGCTGGAAGAATCCTTCCGGAATTTCTTTGGAGCTGTTGGCGATCAGTTGCCCGACATCCGACATACGTTTGTCGAGCGATCGTCCGCGTAATTTTGAAGAACCGGCAAGCGTATACATGGCATTGGTCATGTTCGTGCTCATTGCCTGCGACGATGCCTGCATGGCGCGGCTCAAACTTCCGCCGCATGATTCGATATGTTCACCGAGCGCCGTCAAACCGTATTGGACGGAATGACCGAGCGATTCAAGTCCTTTCCGCACCTGTTCGCCATGACGAACGGTCGATTGTGCGGTAATCTTCGCTGCTTCGATTTGTGAAAGTCCTTGCGTGTACGAGGTTAACAATTGCGTCGTGCGTTCGATGTCGAATTGAATGCGATCGACCATTTTCAAATTACGGTTCTCGTAATAATAATCGCGCGCTTTATAAAAATGCCACATCGAAACCTGCATCATCAACTGAAGCGTGTTGGAATCGGTACTGATCGTCGCCATTCCTTTTTCGCCGATGTGAAGATTGACGGCGGCTTCCCAATCCTTTGAACCGAGGCGCATAAACCATTGCCGTGCGGCGACAAGGTCGTTCAGATCGTCCATCGTATGAATTTCTTTTTCCACACCCCGCTGGGCATATCCCATGGCGGTCATATATGCAATGGTAATTGCCGATTTGTGAATACCCAGATCGGAAAACAGGCGAAAAGCGATAATCAACTGATCGATGACCTTATCGGAAAGATTTCCTTTCGTGTAGTGATCTTTCACCTTGACAAAAATTTCCTGTGCACGCTGGAGCGACAGTTCGGCAATTTCGCGGTATCGTTGTTTGAGAATGATCGATCGTTTCGCGTGTTTATCGAGGTATTTTTTGTCGTCTGTCCGCAGTTCGTTGATTGCATCCCGGATCTCACGAAGGGAAATACATTCGGTAATATCGGTACTGCCGCAGAGAAAGCATTTTCCCCGAACACCTTCGTAATCGATCCAGCGGTGATCGCAGGTAGCGCACCGTTCCATCCCTAATTTCATCGACATTGCATTATTCATTGCTTTCGTTCCTGCAGTTGCCGGATGAGCCGCTGATATTCATCATCGCTGAGCTCGCCAAAGGCATATTTTGTTTCAATGGTTTCACGATCGAAATGCTGTCGTGCTTTGACGGCAACCTGTTTGTAGGTTTCCTGCGCCCGGATACGGGCGAAGCCGCGTAATGTTTCCATTTCTTCCTGGTACATCGTTGCAAACCGTGTCAAGTCGCCGGAAAGGTCGAACGGTTTTTCTCCTTTCGAGATACGGCGAAGATTCGTCAGCTCGGCAAATTCTTTCGTGCTGATATTTTGCAACAATTCCAGCGCGGTTTCGAACTCTTTTGCTTTATGATAAAAATGATATGATAGTTTGAATTCGCTTTCTTTCAAAAACCAGTCTGCCATTTCCTTGTATTCAATCGTCGTCAGCAATGCGCGGTCATACACATAAAACGAAGTCGTATGATCTCCCGCCTCACGTTTCAACGCTCCCAGACTGTGCATATCGTTCTCGACCCAGAAATACCATTCTTCCAGATCGTTGCGGTTTTCGGTCCGTGCGAGTTCCAGAAAATCTGCAGTGCGGCCCCATGCTTTGAAAAAGCAGTACGTTAATAACGCAACATCGGTGTTATGGGGATTATTGTTCACTGCCGTCCGGAGAATTTCGATAAGCTTTTCTTTTTCATTGCCCGGTATGGAAAAAAATAATTTGACGGGAACGCGCGGGATTTTCCGGATCGACCGCGTGTGATCATAAAATTGAAATTGGCGCTGGGAATTGGAGTCCGGCATTTCCAGTTCAAGCTGTTCGATAGCGGAATAGAACCGCTCGTTCATAAGATTTTTTTTGATGCCTGAATACCAGGCGTTATCCGCTTCACGAAATGCACTTTCCAAAACCATTCGCCACGAACTCATCGTACTTTCGACGAACGAATTTTCCGAGAGAGGAATTGTCGTCTTGATCAGTTCCAACAGATTATGATCCCGCGTTATGATGTCGTCTTGCGAAGAAGAATCACGGAGAGATTGCATGATGAAAAAATGTTTCAGCCAGGGACGGGTCAGCGGTTCATTGATTGCATGCCGAATCTCCGATTTTTCCTTTGTACGCTCAACGAGCTGCTCCGGAAAAATTCCCTGAATACCTTTCTGGAGCCGCTCTTTTTGCGTTTGGAAAAGTTGAACTTGTATCAAATTTAATCTTTCCTTATGAAAAGAATGTTAGTTTACTGTTTTACTTTAAGCGCTTAAAAGAAATCTCAACCCGAGAATGTACTTAGCTTTTCAGAAATATACAAATAAAAATATGGAAATCCAGCTTCTTTTCATTGAAGCAACGAATTACCTGTTTTTGATTTCAAAAACGCCTTAATTTGGCGTTTTTAGCTATTTTTGAGAAATCGCCGAAATGATTGATTCAGCGAATTTTGGAAGGTTACTGTCTTCCTGGCTTAATGTTGCATATTTTTGGAAAAAGTCGAGAGGATCTTTTGCAATTGATTCGATAAGAGCTTTTCGGCCGAGGCGAAGATCAATTTCCCGCGCCATGAACATACCGGCCATCGCACCGTAACTTTCCCAATAACCGCTGAGATTTGCTTTACGAAGAAGCTCTTGCGCGTGGCGTTGATCGACATGTTCGGCAAGAAGATCGGACGCGTTTGCATTGAATGCCGTAAAGACTTCCCGCGTTCTCGGATACCAATCCCGCGGAAGATATCCTCCACCGGCTTGATCGAGAGAAAGATAATAAGCAATTCCTTCGTTTTGTGTGATATCGAGAAGAGCATCGAACGGCCGCTGATGAGATTGATAAAAATATTTCCACGACGGTGACGTTTCTTTGTACGCGCCGAATGCGGCATGAAATACTTCATGAGCGACGACACCGAGCAAGGTGACAAAGCGGTGCTGAACATCCTGTCCGTAACCGACCGCATGTGCCAGGTTAACGACGATGGTAAGTTCTCCCTGGTTTTCACCGACAAATTGCGGCTCACCGCCGTGCCAGATGATGCGCCGGACAAACGCATCGACATTGTCATGACCGAGGGAAACGACATAGACCGGAATCGTGACTGTGATATTTGCTTCCCCCGGAAATATTTGTTCTACTGTTGCAACGACACGCCGGTTGAAATTTTGTTTCTTCATTTCATCCAGAAGAGCGCGGATAGCATGCGCGTTTTTTCGTGCTTCTTCAAGATGATACATATCATCGATAATTCTCTCATGATATTTCAATGAATCGAGATCGCTTTGCAGCCGATCGGAAGCTGGCCGGCGATCTGCAATATACATCGCGGTGGATGCAGCAATCCTGTTGCCTTTCAATTCTGCAAGCATCTGCGTGTTCATCGGTTGATCTTCAAATAATTCAATACTTTGGTCCACCGCAGAAAAGTCAAGAAGAAGATTGACATTGAAATTGGGATTGGTCTGTGAACATACCGAAGCGCTCATCGCAATCAATAAAACAATGAGACACGGAACGATATAGTGCGAAGTAACTATTGTTTTCACCGCGGTATTTTCATCAATTTGGATGAGGAGTTTTTTCCACGCCATGAAATCACATCATGGGAATCTTGATACCGAACTGCTGTGCGTTTTTTTTAGCCCGATCATAGCCGGCATCGGTGTGGCGAATAATTCCCATACCGGGATCATACGTCAAAACGCGTTCAAGCCGTTGTTCGGCGTCATGGGTACCGTCGGCAACGACAACCATGCCAGCGTGAATCGACATGCCAATCCCAACTCCGCCGCCGTGATGCACACTGACCCAGCTCGCCCCGCCGACGGCATTCAGGAGCGCATTCAAAATGGGCCAATCGGCAATGGCATCACTGCCATCGTTCATCTTTTCAGTTTCGCGATTCGGCGAGGCAACCGAACCGCAATCGAGATGATCCCGACCGATAACGATCGGGGCGCTTATTTCTCCGCGCGCAACCAAATCATTGAATATTTTTCCCATCCGGGCACGCTCGCCATATCCAAGCCAGCAAATACGGGCGGGAAGTCCCTGAAAATGTACTTGTTTCCGTGCTTTTTCAATCCACCGGCATAAATTCTTGTTGTCCGGAAATGTTTCCAGAATTGCACGATCTGTCCGGTAGATATCATCAGGATTTCCGGAAAGCGCTGCCCAGCGGAACGGACCCTTCCCGTCGCAAAAGAGCGGTCGTATATATTCCGGAACGAATCCGGGAATGTCAAAAGCATTCGTCACTCCATTCGCCTGCGCTTCGCCGCGAATATTATTACCGTAGTCGAATGTAATTGCACCTTTCTTTTGTAAACCAAGCATCGCCCGGACATGTTCCGCTATCGATTCACGGGCGCGGGCAATATATTGCTGGGGGTTTGTCTTGCGTAAAGCAAGAGCTTCCTCGAATGAAATATGGGCTGGAACATAACCGTTGAGTGTATCATGAGCAGAAGTTTGATCGGTCAAAATATCTATTTTAATATTGCGGGCAAGAAGTTCCGGAAGAACCTCCGCAGCGTTACCGAGAAGAGCAATCGATTTCGGTTCCTTGAAGGCAACAGCGGTTTGTAACGCGAGAAGTGCTTCGTCGAGTGATGTTGCCATTTCATCGACATAACCGGTCTTCAGCCGTTTTTCGATGCGCGAGCGATCAACTTCAATAACGAGACAGGCGGCGCCGTTCATTGTTGCGGCAAGCGGCTGCGCTCCACCCATGCCGCCAAGCCCGGCAGTTACCAAGAGTCTTCCGGCAAGACTTCCTCCAAAATATTTTTCCGCACATGCGGCAAATGTTTCGTACGTCCCCTGCAAAATTCCCTGGCTGCCGATATAAATCCAGCTGCCGGCGGTCATTTGACCGTACATTGTCAAGCCGAGCGCTTCAAGCCGGCGGAATTCATCCCACGTTGCCCAGTGCGGAACCAGCATCGAGTTGGAGATAAGCACGCGCGGCGCGTTTGCATACGTTTTGAAAATCCCGACCGGCTTTCCGGATTGAACAAGGAGTGTTTCATCGTTTTCCAATTGTTTCAAACTGTGGACTATCGCTTCATAACATTCCCAATTTCGTGCGGCTTTTCCCGTTCCGCCGTAGACAATCAATTCTGCCGGGTTTTCTGCAACATCGGGATCAAGATTATTCATTAACATGCGTAAAGCAGCTTCTTGTATCCAGCTTTTACAGGTTAGCCGGGTACCGTGCGGTGCACGAATATTTTTCCGTTGAGATTCCATACATCCTCGTTTTCCTTAAATCAATTTTCGGATATCAAATCATACTTAAAATTTATATCCGATCTTTCTCAAAAATTCTTTTCGATGAATGATGTCTTTTTCGCTTTCCACTCCCGTGGTTTTTACTCCATCGATCACGCCGAGTATGCCGCGGCCTTGTTTCGTTTCGGCGACTATAACCTCGACAGGATTTGCGGTCGCGCAGAAGATCGTGCACACTTCTGGAACATTCTTAATCGTGTTGAGAATATTCAACGGAAATCCGTTTTCCATAAAGATAATGAATGAATGTCCGCAAGAAAGTGCCGACGCATTTTTCACTGCTATATTTATTAGTGTTTGATCGTTGCCGGCATATCGCACGAGAGACGGACCCGATGCCTCACAAAACGCGATGCCGAATTTCATCGACGAATTGGTTGTGATAATAGCTTCGTACAAATCTTCGACGGTTTTGATGAAATGCGATTGTCCGAGAATGAAGTTCATATCGGCAGGTTTTTCGATCTGAATCGTTTTTAATTCCATAGTACCGTCCTTCAGGAAAAGTAATTTTCGTGTATTTGTCGATAGACTATCGAATTTCGCTTTTTTCCGCTCTAAAATCAAGCGTGGATAGTTCTCTTTGGAATGATTTGTCGATGGTTGTATCTCACGCTTGCACTCTGTATATTTAAAAAATTCTTTTTATCATGTACTCCGGATCATTCAGCAATTCATCACCGGGCTGGTTTCGTATGAAAGCTTTCATATTCTATTGGATTATTGTCATTCTTACCGGCGTTTCCGTTGTGTACGGACAGACCGATTCACTGCTTTCGCTGCAGAGAATTTTTCTGAAACCGTATCTT
>Ga0265322_10000065_pt1 | contig 52080 bp, 58 predicted proteins | sample 41222metaG_FD_193584 | JGI IMG/M metagenome (GOLD analysis project Ga0265322, IMG submission 193584) | Rhizosphere microbial communities from Carex aquatilis grown in University of Washington, Seatle, WA, United States - 4-12-22 metaG | ecosystem: Host-associated > Plants > Roots > Rhizosphere...
ACCTTTGCCTAAAATAGATACTAAAACAGCACCAAAACCAGCTACTGTTAAGATGAATGTTAAGAAGAGTCAATTGTTAGAGGTAGATTCGGAGCATGAGACTTATTTTGTTTATCTAAAGAATCCTCTAGAATACCGTAGACATTTATTAGAAGGTTCAAGAAAAATATTATATTGTTTAAAGAGTCATCAAAAAATATTATTAATTAGACAGAAAAAACTTGAAGAAATGCGTACATTAAAAAGCACAATTAGAGAATTATTATATCTTAATAAACGATTTAATGAAAAGTTGCCGAAATATAATACTGCGTTTTTAGGTGAGACTTCAAGCGAAGATAAAGGTAAATTTGTGCAAGCAAAAGTGCCAGTAGTAAAAGCACCTATTGAAATAAAAGCCGAGATGACGGAGATGGAGCGTTTAGAAGAGTCGCTTGCAAATATCGAGAGAAAATTAAAAACGCTGCAATAAGAGTTATAATAGTTCTATAAATGTATTATTCCATCATATTTATATATCTAATAGCCTATCTAGTCTATATTCAATTGTATTATAATGTTTAGTGGGGGTAGAGATTCATGATGGAATTATTATGGTGGATTCTAGGAGTAGTTTTTATTTATTTATGTTCAGGTATTAGAGTAATAAATCAATATGAAAAAGGTTTAGTTTTTACTTTAGGAAGATTTACAGGTGTTAGAGAACCAGGATTGAAATATGTATGGACGATATTCCAGAAGATGATTAGAGTTGATATGAGAGTTAGAACACTTGATATTCAGAAACAACAAGTCATGACTAAAGATAATGTACCAATAGACGTTAACGGTGTTGTATTCTTTAAAGTTTCGAAAGTTCAGGATGCAATAATTAAAGTTCAAAATTATGAATATGCAATAGCGCAATATGCTCAGACTGCATTGAGAGATGTTATTGGCGGAATGACTCTTGACACATTGCTTGCTGAAAGACAGCACGTTGGCGATGAGATTAGAAAAATAGTCGATAAAGAGACTGATCAGTGGGGACTTGATGTTCAAGTAATAAAATTGCAGGATGTTGAAGTACCTGATGATTTGAAGAGGATAATGTCAAGACAAGCAGCAGCTGAGAGAGAGAAAAGAGCTGTAATAATAAAATCCGAAGGAGACAGAGATGCTGCCAAGAATCTTGCATCAGCCGCAGACACAATGGGTAAAGCTAGAGGAGCAATGCAACTTAGAACATTGCAGACTCTTGACGGTCTTGGACCTACTGCTTCAAATACAGTAGTAATAGCACTACCTGTCGAGATTATGGAGATGTTTCAGAAATTCACGGCGAAAAAAGAATAAATAATTTTTATTTTATTGATTTTTTATTCTTATACTTCCATAAGATTTTTTTGCATACTTTTTTCTATGGCTTTAGTTTTTGTTTTATTCTCAGTCTTGTTTTCAATTGTATTTACTATTTCAAGAATGGCTTTGACTCTTTTTTCAACGCTCATTATAGGAATAAATATAGGATTATATCCTTCATCGATATATGCTTGTGTTATCTTCTGCTGTATTTTTTCAGCTTCTTCATCAGTTTCTCTTCGTAAACCATCGTCAACCATAGGCAGCCTTTCAAGAATTATTATCATGCCATATTTTTTTACATTAGGATATAGCATTTCTGCAGGAATATAACCTGACAAGTGTTTGCAGTAAACTTGCGGATCTACATATCCTCTATCTAGAAACATTATATTAGAATAAAGTTCGTCAGCTTTGTCTAAGTCTTTTTCTTTTGATATTTGGGCAGTATAGATATCTTTCTGAAGATCTAACGCTTCATCTTTATACCTGTCGAGATATCTGCTGTATTGTTTTTCTATAATTACCTTTCGTGGTATTTCTTCGACGACAAAATATCCTTTTTTTCTTAATGCATTGATGATTGTTGTTTTTCCATTGCAAGGTCCGCCAGTTATTACAATTTTCATGTTCATCACCATTAAATTATAGTGTTGTAAACACTATATATATTTCTGACAATAATTTGTCCATAGTGTTGTATATCTAAAATTTTACAAAAATTTAAAAACAACTGGGTTTTTGGATAATTATGCTCGATAATACTACTATAAAAAAGATTGAATCGTTCATATATTCTAAACCTAGAACCGTTCAAGAAATAGCACAACACATTGGAAAGAATTGGCGTACTGCGGATAGATATATAGAAGAAATAGAAAAAAATTTTGGAACAATATCGACAAGAGTTTTTCGCGGCGGAACCAAAGGAGCTCTAAAGATAGTTTTCTGGGCGTCGATGGAAAGAATTAGTAGTTCAGTGTTTCAGGAGCGATTAGAACAGCAGATAATGAATGCCAGTAATAAGGAGGAGATATCTGCATTCGATTTATACCAACATGTAGCAGATAAAGATAAAAAAGCCATAATAGAAAAATCATTGCCTAAAGACGGGCTTGACGACAATGGATTGATTGATTTTATGTCAAAAACAAAAAAGCAGTTACTGATATTCTCGGGAAATTTATCATTCATAAATATGCATAATAAAAATACAACGATGATAAAATTGCTTGAGACATTGGTTACTAAAGGTGTTACCATAAAAATATTATGTCGTGTAGATTTGGTCGGTAAAAAGAATATAGAAAAAATATTAGAATTAAATTTTAAGCACGGAAAAGAATTGATTGAAGTAAGACACCAAGAGCAACCATTAAGAGCATTTATAGTGGATAATGAGATGATTCGTATACGTGAAATTAAGGAACCGACAGGAAAAATAAATGAGTTAAAAGAAAAGATAGTTATATATTATGAGATACATGACAAAGATTGGTCTTCGTGGTTGAGCAAAATCTTTTGGAAAATATTTAGTAATTCGATAGATGCAAAAAAGCGTATAACAGAATTGAATAAGTTGAAATGAATAATTTTGATATCGTGATATTCTTAAGGATTAATTTTATAAATGGTCGAATAGTTCTATGATTTGGCTCGCGGGGATACCAAAGTGGCCAAATGGGAAGGACTCAAGATCCTTTAGCTTAGTGCTTTCAGGGGTTCGAATCCTCTTCCCCGCACTTTTTTATTTCTCTGCAGAATTTTTCGGATAACCAACTGTCTGTGCGAATAGCACTCTCTGATTTTTTCGCAGGTTAAGAATTTTCTGAAGACGTATCTTATCGCAGTTATGAAACCATGCAGCAAGATTTCTAGATGCAGCAAAGAGGTATACATTGGACGCGATGATTCCTGTTGCAACAAAGTAATATGATTTTTGTACTTCAGGGTCTTTAAGTCCTGGTTCCTTGTATCCTTTTGTGTGTATCAGCTTGTCTATATCTACTACATAAATGAGTTGTATAGGTGTTGAGGCAACCATGTCTTGTTGTCCAACATTTATTGATAGTCGTCTATAGTCTCCTGCCACAATAGGTAAGAGCATGTATTTGTAGGGATCATATAAATATATTCCTTCTTCAATCGCTACATATATATCTATCTCTTGTGAATTACTTGCTGTTGCAGCGGTTCTACCGGGTGTATTGAATGGTCCGTTTCTACGGTTTGTTCCAAATGCTGCCCAAAGGAGATCAGAAAGAGTCTGTAGAGATAATTTTCTATCACTTATCTCGCGAATAGTTTTTCTCGTCTTTAGAGTTTGAAGAACTGATTTTCCTTTTTTAATTTCTGGTTCTAACAGTTTAATAACTTTTATGTTGTTTATGTGATTCATATTATTAATTACATAAAATGCTATATAAATATTATCTTTGGTATTATTTTCTTTCACAATCTTTAATAACTGATGTTATCTCTTGGATATTATGACTAAGAGTGATGCTAACAAATTAATGCCTGTTCTTTTCATTGGACATGGATCTCCAATGAACGCTATTGAAGATAATGAATTTACGGATGAGTGGAAGAAGATTGCTAAAAAAATTCCTAAACCAAAATTAATATTATGTATCTCTGCGCATTGGTTAAAGGACAGCACTGCTGTCTTGTCGACTGCAAATCCCAAGACCATTCATGATTTCTATGGTTTTCCAGAAGAATTATATCAAATAGCATATCCTGCAAAGGGTTCAATTGAATATGCAAAAGTTGTGAAGAAATTAGTTAAAAGCGTCGATGTGAAATTAGATGATACATGGGGACTAGATCATGGAACATGGTCTGTACTTGTTAAGATGTATCCAGATGCAAATATTCCTGTAATACAATTAAGTATTAATCCGAGTTTACCTTTAGAGACCCATATTAAAATCGGAAAGGAACTTTCTCTTTTCCGATCTCAAGGAGTATTAATACTCGGAAGCGGAAACATAGTTCATAATCTTGGTATGATGCGTATGAATGGTGAACCATTTCCTTGGGCGATAGAATTTGACGAATTCGTAAGAAAGAGTTTGGATGAAAATAATATTTCAAATTTGTTGACATACAAAAAACATCATTATGGAAAATATGCAGTTCCTACTAACGATCATTATATTCCATTATTATATGTTGTAGGCGCTTCCAAAGATGAACCTCCTAAATTCTTTTGTACAAAGATTTTTTATAGTTCATTGTCGATGACTTGTGTAGCGTACGGCTTGTAATCCTTTTCTTACCTATACGTGACAACAGAACCAAAATCTTTATAAATATTTTAAGATTCTAAGATATTAAAATGGTAATTCCTAATAATATGACTGACATCCAAAAGAATTTTTGCAAGGATGTACTTGATGTTGAATATTTGTCGTATTCTAAAAATAAAAAAATATTTTTTACTGAAGCATCAGAATATATAGATTTACAAGCCTTATACTGTTTTAATCATGTGTCAATTAAAGAAAGCAACATGCCTTATGTTAAATTAGATGTAGACGCTGATGGTAGAAAGTTCGCGTCTTTAACTTCTGCAGGTTTTAATTTTTCAAGAGCAAATGAACTAACTTTTATACCTAAACCAAGGAACAATACAAAGAACAATAATTTATCTTTATTTAAAGTTAAGAATCATTTGCAAGATGAGTCAGAAGAATCAATATATGATTATGTTGACAAAAGTTGTAATTCGAACAAAACTTTAGAATACGTGATTGCAGATACAAATATTGCTTGTAGATTAGAAGATGTTTCGCCGAAAAAAAATTCTGGTGTTAGAATATTATTTTATGAATTAAGTAATATTAGGTTTTTATAGTATCATTATGATTTTAGACGATGCTTTTTCTAAATATTTTAAATTGTTTGAGATTTTTTTACGTTTTTTAATCGAATTTATAAACTATCCTTCACTCCCTATAATATTAAGTTAATTAAGAAAGTACATTTATTCTCTAAGAATTTAAGATAATTTGAAATTATAATTTTCTAAAGTTATGAGTGATTTCGAAAAAGCTGTTGAAAAACAAATATTTTTATAGTTCTTAATACGAATTAGACTATAATATATATTAAACAGACTTAAACAGACAAAAATTAACTATAATATAAGATAATATAAAATATACTAATTACAATTTAGTACAGAGGAAAAAAAATAAAATGATAGAAATTATGCCAATAGGCGGATTTAGAGAAGTAGGAAAGAATTGCACAGCAATTAAAGTAGATGATGAAGTAGTAATCTTAGATATGGGATTACATTTACAACATTACATAGATTATACAGGAGATGATGATGACGCAGATTTATCGCTCAATAAATTAATAGAAATAAAAGCGGTACCAGATATAAATTTAATAGAAGATTGGATCCCATTAACAAAAGCAATATGTGTAAGTCATGCACATTTGGATCACGTCGGTGCAGTGCCGTTCTTGGCGCAAAAATTTAAGTGCGCAATACATGGAACTCCATATACAATGGAAGTTCTTAAAGCATTAATTGCTGATAAAGAGATTAAAGTTCACAATAAGATTATATCTCATGATGTTAATTCAATGTTCAAAGTTTCAGATAATATAAAAATAGAATTCATAAGCGTCACTCATTCAGTTGTGCACGCTGCATTAATTGTTGTTCACACAAAATATGGATCAATAGTATATGCTAACGATTTTAAGCTTGATAATCAGCCGACTCTTGGAAATAAATCCAACATTGGTAGGATGAGAGAGATGAAAAATGTTAAGGCATTGATTATAGATTCATTATATGCACATAAACCTATTAAGACTCCTTCAGAGTCTGTTGCTAAAGAGTTATTACGTGAAGTAATGCTTAGTACAAATAGTAAAGGTAAAGCTATTATTGTATCAACATTCTCAAGTCATTTAGCGAGAATAAAATCTATATTAGAATTTTCTAAACAATTGAATAGAAAAGTGGTATTTTTGGGTAGAAGCCTTGATAAATATGTTATGGCTGGAGAAAAATGTGGTATAGTAGAATTTTCTAAGCAAGCAAAAATAATAAAATATAGACAACAAGTTCAGAAATTCTTAAAGAATTGCAAGAATCCAGAAGATTATGTATTCGTTGTAACAGGACATCAAGGAGAACCAAAATCAGTTCTAGCAAGAATGATATTCCAGAATTATTTCAAATTTAAGAAAGAAGATATTGTGATATTTAGTTGTCAAATAATTCCTGGTGAAGCCAATATAACAAATAGGGCTGCAATGGAAGCCGAACTTCGTAAGAAGAAGGTTAGAATATTTACAGACATCCACGTTTCTGGACATGGTGCAAGAGAAGATCAAAGAGACTTGATAAATACAATCGAACCAGAAATGCTTTTGCCATCACATTCTGAAATAGCAACGGCAGAAAAATTCTTAGAATTAGCCGAAGAAATGGGTTATAGAGAAAATAAGAATTGTTTTATACTCAAGAATGGGCATAGGTTTAGGATAGATTAAAGAATAAGTTATATAATTTTTTATAATTTTAGATTATAAGTTATCTTTAATTTATTATATTCTTGATGTAATTCCTGCACTTTATTCCATGGCGGATTAGTATATACTTGATTATTGACAATAATTTCTAATGCTGCCATCTTCTGAGGGGTATCATGGAAGTTATCTTGAAATTTGTAGTATAATAATTCTATATACCCTAGGTCAGAACTTATAGCACTCATGATAGTATCTTTCATGATTATAGAACGACTTTATTTTATATAAATCTTATGTAGTATAAATATAGAATTAATATATACTTTTATCCTGCTTCAACCAAAATATCTTGAATCATCGCTTCTTACTGTTTCGACTCGAGATTCTTGTTTTTTAGCTATGTTTGGTTTTGTTGTTTTCTCTTTGCTTTTTTCAGCTTTCATAATATTAGGATTTACTTCAAGTGCTTTCTTTAGATTCATATTTCCGCACTTAATACAATTAAAGAATACTCCGAACTTTCCTTCTTGCATCATTAAGTATGAACCGCAGACACATTTAAGTTCAGGAAGATTCATATCCTTATGATCTTTACATACAGCTATTCCTTGAGGGCTTTTTATAATAGCTTGTCTTCCACAGAATGGACAATTATCAACCCTGGTTTCACCATAACGTTTTGGAATGTACATACTTTGCGGACATAGAGGTTATTTAAATGTTTATTGCAAGGATTTGCGTCCAGTGTAATAATTTTTATAAATAAGAATATGTTCCCTTATCCTGAAGATAATATGAACGATAAAGCATTCAATAAATTATTAAGCGTAAGTTTAGTACTAAGTGCTGCCGCATCAATATCTTTTATTGTGATTGATTCAAAAATTAGAGATTATTGTCATAAAGAAGTTGCACCAATATATATTGACGTTAATCATGATGGCATAACTGATAAAATTGTGACTATTAAACACATAGATAATCATGGTCTTCTACCAAGATGCGTAGAAGAAAAAGACACAATGTATGGTTTTGAACGTGATAATAAAAAAATATTCATCAGTCAGCAAGAATTCCAAAAATATATTAAGTGATATTAAATGATAGTTGGTAACCATTATCAGATTTTATCCTAGGATTTTTATTTTATTCTATATGCACTTGAACATCTGTTCTTTCAACTTTTGGTTTTATGAAGAACGACATTATTGCTCCAAAGAATAACACTGCTGCTGCAACATAGAATACTATATGATACGCGACGATGTTAGCATGTAGAATTATTAGTGTGGCACCTTCTTGATATGCTACTGAACTTGTAGCGTGTATGATACTATTTCTTGCTGTATTAATAACTGCTCTTCCGACGGAATTACTGAGTAATGTTCCAAATAATGCTATTCCGAATGCTCCAGCAATGCTTCTTGATAATGCTAATACTGAAGATGCCATTCCCATCTCATGTTCTGGAACGACAGAGGCTATTGCATTAGTTCTTTGCGACATTGCAAATCCTAAACCAAAAGCCATTATTGACATAGGAATTATTATATCAAGTGGACCTGATCTTGGATCTAATACTGTAAAAGTTAATAATCCAATTCCAGCAATTATAGTACTTACAGTAATTACTATATGTGATTTTATTTTTCCAGTCAATCTTGATCCTATCAGCGAGGATATCACCATAAAGAATGCCATTGGTAAAAATAAATATCCTGTTTGTGTAGCGTTATATCCCATAAATGTCGCAACAAATACTGGTATCAAAAATATTGCACCCATTAGTGCCATGAATACTATAAAATTATTAACGAGAGCTCCTACAAAGACTATAGATTTAAAGAATTTGAAATCTACAATTGGTTCATCATGGTTCTGCTCTATATAATAAAATATTAATAAGAATATTATTGTCAAAGCATACATTAGTATAGCAGTTCCAGAAGTCCATCCCCAATCAAGACCTTTATCTAAAACTAAAACAAGTGATGATAATCCGATTCCAAGTGTTATTGCGCCCCACCAATCGAATTTCGCATTTTTTTCTCCTGATGTAGACTCGCTGATGAATGTCATTGCCATTGCAATTCCAATTAATCCTACTGGTATATTTACTAAAAATACTGATCGCCATCCGAATGTATCAATTAATGGTCCGCCCACGAGTGGTCCGAATACTGATGCTGCAGCAAATGATACTGACCATAATCCTAGAGCCTGCGCTCTTTCTTTACCTTTAGTAAATGTTACAGCAATTATTGCCATGGCTGTAGGATAGTCTGCGGAGCCTGCGATGGCTTGTATTACTCTAAATACAATCATTGAACTTAGATTCCAAGCAAGCCCCGCAAGTAATGATCCGAATATGAATATGCTGAATCCTATTAGATATACTTTTTTTCTTCCTATTGTATCTCCTAATTTTCCCCATATTGGAACAAATATTGCGTTAGCAAGAATGTATGCTGTACCAATCCATCCTGCAGCAGTTACTGTGATTCCAAAATCATCAATAATTCTTGGGAGTGCAAGATTGACTATTGTTTGATCAAGTCTTCCTAGAAATGTACCTATTATGACTGTAGTCAGTATCCACCATTTCAAGTTTTCAGACTTTACCATGAGTATTTATCCATTTTCAGCTTGTCTGTGATAAAAATATTTTGGAATAATGTTTATATTACTATTTGTATACTTTCATCTTTGCAGACATTCCATTCTTGAGTTCAGGATATTTATCTACATCATATTTTACAGTTATATCAAATTGACTTACTTGTCTTTTATCCGATATACTAAACACTATGTCTTGTTGTCTCGCACTGGCTCCTATAGATTCTACAACTCCTTCATATTGTTTGGATCCAAATGCATCAACGGTAAATGTAACTTTTTGACCGACTCTTATATCTGCAAGTCCTTTATCTTCATCTATGTGACCTATAACTCTCAATTGAGTAGGATCAATCATTTCTATTATAGGAGTTGCGCTACTGACTATTTGTCCAGGAGTATTTTTGATTGACGTAATTATGCCTCCTGTCGTTGTGGTAAGAGGTTGTCCTCCTATTAATGCAACAGTTTTTCTCTTTCCAACAGCATCACCCTCTGATACATATATTCTTTCTAGAACGCCTGGCGTTAGGGGTGCAAGAGAAATTGTTGGTGCATATATAACTGAAGAATCAATTGATATTTTGCTTGATATGTTAACATATATCAATATACTTGCTATAATTATAATTATTATTGTGACTAAAACTATTTCTAAGAAAAACTTATGTTGTCTTATTTTTTGTATAATATTAGGTTTCGGATGTTCATGTTCAGGTTTATGTTCTGGTTTTTTTTGGTCTGTCATTTTTCCTCATGTATTAACTAGTTGTTTATTATTTGTTGATTTTGCATTATTTTTCTTAAATTTCTCAAAGCCTTCTCAAAGTTTTATTTTATCCATTGCTTTACTTATGTCTTCGCCTACGTTTATCTTGGATAATATTTGAATCATATCTTCCGATGCTTTGAATAGTTTATTGAACTCAGTTTGGCTAAGAGTTGACAGGTTCTTTTTAATGGTTTCTTTTGTTTCGTTTCTGCTCTTTAGAAGATATTGTTTTCCTTTTTCAGTAAGACTTATTTTTATTATACGTCTATCTTCTTCTTCATGATGTCTTGTAACCATTTTGTCGTCTACTAACTTATTTATTAGAGCAGTTATGCCTGGTTTTGTTACGCATAATTTTTTTGATATGGTTGACATAGGCATAGTTCCATAAAACATTAGCATACCCATAATTCTAAATTTAGGATTAAAAGGAGTTATTAATGAGCATTGATCCTGAGATTTTATTAGATTTTTATGGTATATTGGAAACAGCAAAATTATGTTGTTCGTGAATTTCTGAATTTTAGCATCTTCCATTTTATCCTCCATAACTTTTTGTATTAATTTTTTATCATACAACATTTATAGTTAATACTATGAATAGTTAAGAAAGTTAACTATTTATAGTTAGAATAAAGTTTTATTTATAAAAGTTATGAAAACTCGATACTGGTAGACTCTATCTTGAAGGAGTAGTAGTTTATCCTAATTTCTTTAGTTCTTCAATCTCTTCTTTAACTAGATTAAAGCCTCTTTGCCAGAATTCTTCACTTTCAGGATTGCACCCTAGTTTTTTCATCAAGTTTTCTGGGCTATCGCTTCCGCCAGCACTAAGTAAGTCGATATATTTGTCGATAAAAGATTTACCTTCTTTTCTATACATATCGTATAATGCTAATACAAATAGGTTTCCCCATGCATATGCATAGCAGTAGAATGGCGTCTCGTGTATGTGCGGTATATAATTCCATTCATATTTGAATACTTCTGGAATCTCCATATCTCCAAATTGTTCTCTTAATAACGAATAATAATGCTCATCTAATACTTCTTTAGTAGATCCCTTCATTATTTGTTCATGAGCAAATTGCTCAAATATTACAAAGTATGCTTGTCTTATTATTGTTGCCCATTGATTATCTAGAGATTCCATTATTAATTGTCTTTTTTCGTCGACATTTTTAGATTCTTTAAGCAATCTATCTGCCATTAACATTTCGCTAAATACAGATGCAGTTTCACATATAGTTAATGATGCATGCTTTTCTGTATCTGTTTGTTTTTCTGACGAGAATAAATCGTGTACTCCGTGTCCTAGTTCATGTATCATTGTTGACATGTCTTTAAGAGTATCTGTGTGATTTAGCAGAATATATGGAGTCATTGATTTTGGCATATCATAGCAGAACGCTCCACCGCGCTTAGTTGAAGTTGGATGACTATGCACATGTTTTTCTGTAAATATTTGTAGTGCTCTATCGTAGAATCTTTTATCAAATAGTTTATATGTTTCTAGAACATAAGATTTACTGCTATCATAAGAATATGTCTTTTTATTTTTGGTAATAAATGGTGCATATAAGTGATATCTTGAATAAGAATATTTTTGTCCTGCCTTTTTATTTAGTGCATATTTTATTTTGAAATATTCAGTAAATATTCCGACATTTTTTCTTATAACTTTAAGTAGGGTTTCTATTGCTTTATCGCTTACATCATAACTTTGGTTTCTTATATTTATGCTGTTTTTATATCCTCTTATCTTTATACCGTCGTTACACCAATCCATGACAACGTTTTTGTATATTTCTGCAAGTATTGTACTTTCGTCTTTATACTTCGTTAACATTAATTCATATGACTTTTCTCGAAATTTAGGGTTTTCGCTTCTATAATATGCTATTATCTCTTCTTTAGATGTGTCTTTACCTAGCCATTGAAATGTATAGTTGCTTGTGATAATATTATAAAGTTCAGCATAGCCTTCTCCACCTGTTACGTCTTTAATATTTATTATTCTCTCAATTTCTTCACTTTTAGTATAAGGTTTTGATTTTACTATTAATTCCATGTAATACTTATACTGTTTTATCTCTTGAGAATTTATTATTTTTTGCGCCACATCATCTTTTACGTGCATAAACCATAGACTAAAGAACATCATTTCATTACTTATATCTGTACTTATCTGTTTTAATTGTCCAAGTTTTGCAAGAGCCTCAGAATCTTTTGTATCTGCATAAAATCCTAATGCATAGTATGTTTCTAATTTTCCTACGCTCACATATATCTCTTCTTTAAGTTGTATTATCTCGAGAACTTTTTTGGGAGTTATCTTATCATTTAATAGGGCTCTATATTTCTTGAATGCCTCGACTTGAGCATTAATTATCTTTAGCCACTCGTCGAATGATTTTCCTGCTAGAATTGGTTCTAATTCCCATACCTCACCTTTTACTGGCGCTGTTTTATTAGTATTAGTATTTTTACTGCTATTTTTCTTTTGAATATTCTTAGAATTATTGGTTTTAGGTTTCATACATCTTGCTCTAGAATAATAATTTAAAAACTTTGCTATGCTTAATCTGAATCGCTATGCGTTGCGCGCTCGCATTGGTTGTGACATTTATCTGCTTTCGAGCTATTTGTTATCGCTGTATGTATTGATGGCTCGCTAGGCGCAAACTTTTTGAACAAAGCCAATGCAACAATCAAATTTTTAAACCTATAAGCGTTTACTACTATATCATTGTATGTGGGGGCGTTGAATATGAAATTAGTATTAGCTGAAACGAAGCTTATTAAGGAACCAATAACAATTATTTCTGATTTAGTTACAGAAGCAAAATTTAAGATTGGAAAGAATGGCATTGAAATGATTGCCATGGATCCAGCAAATGTTGCAATGGTAATATTTAGACTATTAAGTTCTGCATTTGTCGAGTATAATGTAAAAGAAGAAACAGATATTGCTATAAATTTGAATAATCTTAAGCAAGTCTTAAGAAGAATCAAAGGTAGTGATAATTTGACTCTAGAAGTTGCAGAAAATAAATTAAAGATAATTTTAAGCGGTTCAACTATAAGAACATTCTACTTGCCTTTAATAGACCAGCAAGAGAAGGAACATAAAGAGCCAGACTTGAAGTTCAAGACAAATATAAAGTGTCCATCAAGCATGTTGAATGATGCTATTGAAGATGTTGAGATTGTTGCTGAATCAGTAACATTCCAATCTGAAGATAAAAAATTCATTGTGAATGCAAGTGGAGATACAGGAAAAGCAACTGTTGAAATAAAAGCAGAAGAAGACGTGCATATTGAAACAACTGAAAAAGTCAAATCAAAATATTCTATAGAATACTTGAAGAAAATGATTCAAGGTGCAAAGATAAGTAGCACTGTACATGTTCAATTCAGCAAAGATTATCCTTTGAAGCTTGAATATAAGGAATTAGATAAGATCCAGATGGTATTTATTCTAGCTCCAAGAATTGAAAACGATTAAGTAAGATACTTATGGGATTGACTAGTGCTCTATTGAAAAGAGAATTGAAGAAAAGAATAGATGTATTATTATCTCTTCTAAGCAAGAATACTCTGAACAATGCAGCAGTTACTGAAGTACTTAATGGCATAATTTCAAGTATAGAGAAACTACAAGAAATTAAACCGAACGAACTTTTGTTTCAGATATTGGATGGAGCTAAATTGTTGAAAGGCGAAATTTTAATGAACGTATATAACAAAACTATCGCAATAGATAGAGCTAAACGTATGGAGCAGTTCTTTAAACTGTATTGTGAGTACTAAGTCATATGTTGTATTTTTTTATAATATTTTTTTAATTATTTTTATTGAATAAGTCTAGAGGTGATTTGTAGGGGATAACATGACAAATTCATCTTTAGTTTCATTGAAAGATATTTTATCTGAAGCAAATTCTACTGGAATTATTTCTTTAGAAAATTTAACTGAACAAAATCTTAGAGATAAATTACAAGTTTTAAAAGGAGCCGATCCTACTAACCCAAGATTATTTGTCTGGGAGTTCTTTCAGTACGGCAATTATCTTATGAATGCAACTGAATCAATTGAAGGGCAAATACTTGTTGATTTAGGCTGTGGCAGAAATCTGGACGGATATATTTTTGCTAAAATTGCAGGAGCCAAAGCATATATTGGTAATGACCACGTCCACATTCCTAGATTATATGAAAAATTTAATTCTTATAATGGAATAGGAGATTCTGATTTGGTTGAAAAAATTACGATTATGAAAAACTTTTTACAAACTGATCCTAGAGCATCATGGTATAATAAAGAAACGGTATCAAGAATTGTTGGGAGAATGGATAAATATCTATCTCGTGAACTTGATATTCCTGTGGCTTTAGTTCCTGAGGATATGACTACTTTTCTTAAAAGATTGCCTTCAAATAGTGTAAGCGTGCTGACAAGCGGTATTGATAGACAAATTATTAGCGATAAATATATACCCGAAATCGAATCAGAAATAGTGCGAGTTCTCTCTCCATCAGGGGCGTTAATAAGCTGGCGTTCTATATTAACGCCGAAAGAATTAGTCAAAGACGTAAAAAGCCACGGTCCATTCGAAAAATATTATAAACAGACTTAAATTAAACTAAGCGAAAATTATCCCAAATTTTTCACTAAATATATAAATAGCCTCGTTTATGTATATCTTGGGTGAGATATATGTTTTTACATAAAGATTATATTAGGTATAGTATTGAGATGTTGAAGAAGTTCAGCGCTCTAAAATCATTTTCTGTTTCCGACGTTCAGACGGTCGACAAATTCTTAGCTGAAATGCATATGCACGTGGAGAATTCCATAAAGGAAGCTATGTCACATAATTCTTCATACTCGGCACTAGTAGACATAATGGCCGAACATCCTAGAGGATCTACCAAACCTGTTAAATTAAAGAAGTGGGCAATTGATCTTTTGAAGCAATTAAGAGATTTGGATTCTAATGTTGAAGAAGCGATTAAAGCGGTTGAATCTCATAAGAAAAATAAAGAGGAGCATTCGTTTTCACACGTCGAAGAAAAATTTAAAGAACTTCTTATTGAAATAGGAAAATACAATCAATACAGTGCAAATTTTGCCAATGCGCTTGCTAAAGAGGAAGAAACTGCCGATCATATAGATTTGGTAAAAGTGAAATCAGAAATATCGAATGCATTATTGAACAAAAAACATTTGAACCAAGTATATGTAAATAATATTATTAGTTGGTTCTAATCATTTATTTTTTTTATTTTTTATTTTAGAGATTTTGGTTTAGAGGCAGTATATGTTCAAATGTAGGAAAGCCACCATAAAAGATATTGATTCTATAATTAAAGTTATGCAGAATACAAATTATGCTGCATACATTTATCCTGGAAAATCTTTGTCTGAATTGAAAAAAATTATTTCTGAAGCGATGAAGAGTCGCATATATGTAGTCTATACTGAATCTGATTCCAAAAGTAAATTAAAACAAGTTGTAGGATATTTCATAATAGATTCTATAAAAACTCATCTTACAGACGTTCCTAAAAAAATAAAACTTAACAAAACATATGCGTATCATGCTGGAGTCGGAGTCCATTCGAATTTTAGAGGTAAGGGCATTGCAACCAAATTAACGAAGTATGCATTTGGCGTCGCTAAGAAAAAAGGATTTTTAGGAATGTATGCTGATGTCGGTTCAAAAAATGAAGTATCAATTAAGCTTCAAGAAAAATGTGGCTTTCATGAAATTGTCAGATATGATTCTAAGACAAGACCAAAAGGGATACAGAATGTTATTTTTGAGATAAGATTTTGATTCTATGGCTCTATTTATACCTTCAAAATTGTCAAAAACTTAATAAATCGACAGGTGTATATTTGGTTTTATGGTTAATGCTCTAGTATTATTGTTATTACAAAGTGCATACTTCTTGATTCCAGCATATTTTGCAAATATGGCTCCACCAATTGCTAAGAAATTTAAATTTTTAGAGTTTCTCAAAATTCCGATAGACAGGGGAAAGAAATTTCGTGATGGTAGAAGTATTTTTGGTCAGAATAAAACTTATAGGGGATATGTGGTTGGAATAATTGGCGGATTAATTGGAGCATATCTTCAAATGTTTTTGTATGAGAGTAAAATATTTCATTCATTCTTTCAGACTCTAAGTATTCCTGGAATAAATTATACCAGTCATTACACCATAATTTTGCTCGGTATATTGTTAAGTGTAGGTGCTATAACTGGTGATTTAGTAGAAAGTTTCTTTAAACGTAGACTTGATAAAGGTTCTGGAGAAAGTTTAATTCCTTGGGATCAGATTGATCATGTAATAGGTGCATATATTTTTGTTTTACCAATAGCCTTTTACGCATTGACTTGGCAATTATTTTTATGCTCTGCATTGGTAACATTCTTTTTGCATGTGATTATAAATCATATTGCATTTTATATCGGTATTAGAAACGAGAAATGGTGATATAATGAAGAAGACTAAAAAAACTGCAAAAATTGCAAAAAAAGAAATGAAAATGGTTAAAAAAAATATCATTCAAAAAGAAACTTTAAAATCTCCAAAGCCCTCTATCGATTGGAGTTCAATATTTACTCTTCCGAATTTTATTACTTCTTTACGTATAATTGCTACACCGTTTGTTATATATATGATATTAAATGGGCGGTATGCTGCAGCATTCCTTATCTTATTGCTTGCAGCAATAACAGATTCATTCGACGGCAAAGTTGCAAGATTACTCAATAAGCAAACAGCGTTTGGAGCAATTCTTGATCCTATAGCTGATGTTATATTAACTACAGGTACTGTAATTGCTTTATTGATACAATTCCAATTCCCGTTATGGTTTGGTATAATCATATTATCTAGAGAAGGAATAATAATTTTAGGTGGAATATTGTGCTTATTTGCTGGAGAATTTAATTTGGCAAAGGCCAATCTTGTCGGAAAATTATCTAGATTTTTCCAGTTATTAACATTAGTAGTATATATTTTGGCTTACATACAAAACTATTATGCGTTGTGGATTGATATATTGATGTATTTCACAGCATTATTGACTCTCGTTTCACTTGTGATGTATCTTGCTCGTGCATACGAATTGATAACTAGTTGGAAAAAAAATAAATGAAGCAGATAAAAAGTACGGAACAATCGAAAAGATATTTAGCTAGACAAGCGAAGAGAAAACATAACTATACTATAACAAATTTAGCTAACAAGATAACTCTGACTAGAATACTATTGGTTCCAGTATTTATTTTAGTTCTAGTTTCTAATTTGGTTTATGCAAGATATTTGGCTTTGCTAATATTTATACTGCTTGCTTTGTCTGACACGCTTGATGGATATGTTGCAAGAAAACGTAATGAGGTTACTGCCATTGGTGCAATACTTGATCCATTGGCGGATAAATTATTAGTCGGTGCAGCATTAATATTTCTTATAGGAAAAGGTGTCGAAGCGTGGATGGCATATGTTATTTTAGCAAGAGAATTAATCATAACTGGTCTTCGAGTTGTTGTCTCAACAAAAAATAATACTATGGGTGCTAAATTGTCGGGTAAGTTAAAAACTCTTATACAAATAGTCGCTATAAGTGCAGTTATGTTGAATGTATCCTATGCTTATTGGTTGATGCTTGCAGCTACAATATTTACAGTGTATTCAGGTTTAGAATATTTATGGATAGAAAGAAAGTCTCTTAGAGGATCGTTTTAGTTTTGAATGTTAATACCTAATTCATATACTTTATATAATTCGCATATTGTTATATTGTTTAATGCATTTTAATGGTGATTTAAATGAGAAATAAATACGTCGGAATGATTGTTGTCGGAATATCTTTACTGATTGGTTTTTTAGTTTGGTTATTTAATAAATCTTTATCAAACATTGTTAATGATAGTTGCAGTCATGGTCCTACTTGTCCTATGTGGGGGAGCATTAGATTCGAAACAAATGTGGGTTTAGGTCTTATGGTCTTTGTAGTTCTCGTCGGTTTATACTTGATTTTCTTTGCAAAGGACGATCCGCAAATTGTTAAAGAAGTACATCACGAAACAAGAATTGTAAAAGAACAGGTTAAGCCAAAGAAACTTGACAAAGCACATTTTAAGAATGTTTTAGGAACTTTGGATTCAGACTCAAGAAAAGTTCTAGAAAAAGTTCTAGAGAATAATGGTTCCATATTTCAATCTCAATTAGTGGATGATTTAGGTCTGACTAAAGTTAAGATAACTAGAATTTTAGATAGATTAGAAGGTAAAGGTATAATAGAACGCAAGAGAAGAGGAATGACTAATGTTGTTCTGTTGAAGCACTAATTTTTCGGGTATTATTTTTTGGTATTCTTTCATAAACCTTATAAACACTTAAGGGTATCTTTTATATACTAAAAGTTCTCCGTATGGTCCTGCATAGGTCTTAATTGCGGAGTGCAACTAGTTTCACATGTTCCTTTATAAGGTGTTTCATGTTACTTACATTTACAATGGCTGATATATTAAATTATTTTAAAGTTAGAAAAATAGCGACCATAGTTGCCGTGATTGTATTAATTTGTTGTTCAATAATATATTTTAGTACAAATGTTGCTGAGAGAAATAACGAGATGATGTATAAAGAGATATACGGTGAAAACGCTACACAAAATAATATGGCAGATGTGAATGCTACTGATACTATTCAAACTGCTAAGACAGAACTTGTTTGAGCTCCATCATATTGTTGCAGATGTTATTGTTGTAGATGTGAAATATTATAAAAATTTGAGGTATGAATCATGAAAAAAATAGAATTGAATATTAAAGGAATGCATTGCTCAAGTTGCATAACACTTGTTAAGGAAGCTTTAACAGATACAAAAGGTGTTAAGGATGCAAACGTAGATTTGAAGACTGCAAAAGCAATAGTTTCATTCGATGAAAAAGCAGTCACAGAAAAACAATTGATAGACGCTGTTAGAAAAGAAGGCTACGATGCAAGATTGAAGTAGTCTTACCCAAGGTAATTAGATTAATAGATTATGAGATTTTTAACAAATGACTAAAAAAACAGATTTAAACATAGTTGGAATGCATTGTGCAAGCTGTGCAACATTAATCAATAGATCACTTTCTAAATCAGAGGGTGTAACAGAAGCTAATGTAAATTATGCCACAGCAAAAGCGCGTGTAGTATTTGATGATAAAAAACTTTCAGAAGAAGATTTAATTAAAATTATTCAGAATCGTGGTTATGATGCAAAGGTCGCAAATAATGCTACCGACTTTAAAGATAGAGAAGAATCTCAGAAAAAAGAAATTAATTCAATAAGAACAAATCTTATATTAAGTGCAACATTTGCAATTCCCGCATTTATTATTGGCATGATTTTAATGCCTCTTAAAATTTATATTCCTTACGACGCATTCATATTATTCTTACTTGCAACACCAGTACAATTTATTGTTGCATCTGATATATATAAGAGCGCCTTTGTTGCTTTGAAGAATAAATCTGCAAATATGGATTCATTGATTGCTATAGGAACATCTGCGGCATATATATTTAGCGTCTATACAATGTTTTTCAAACCAGAACTTGGGCAATATTTTGAAACTTCGGCGATATTAATTACATTTGTGATTTTAGGAAGATATCTTGAAGCAGTTGCAAAAGGCAAAACATCTGAAGCTATAAAAAAATTAATGCAACTATCACCAAAGACGGCTACCGTGCTACGAATGGTTGGCGGCAAGAAAAAAGAATTACAAATATCAGTTGATGAAGTATTAGTAGGAGATTTAGTTATAGTAAAACCCGGAGAAAAAATTCCTGTTGACGGCCTACTCTTAGACGGAAATTCTTCTATAGATGAAAGCATGATTACTGGTGAAAGTATTCCAGTAGAAAAGAAAAAAGGAGACACAGTAATCGGCGGAACAATAAATAAACATGGGAGTTTTACATTTAAGGCAACAAAAGTTGGGGAGAATACCACTCTTGCAAGTATAATAAGATTAATAGATGATGCTCAAGGCAAAAAGGCTCCAATACAGCGGTTTGCTGATACTATTGCTAACTATTTTGTTCCAACAGTTATTGCAATCGCACTAATAACATTCGCATTATGGTATTTTGTATTTGGAAAAACATTTTCATTTGCAATGATTACTGCAGTTGCAGTATTAGTTATAGCGTGCCCATGTGCTCTTGGCCTTGCAACGCCTACAGCAATTATTGTCGGTACTGGAAAAGGCGCAAAGAATGGTATTCTAATAAAAGGTGCAGATAGTTTAGAAATTGCGCATAAAGTAAATTATGTTATATTTGATAAAACAGGCACGATAACAAATGGTAAACCTGAAGTTACAGATATAATTTCTCTAGATAAGAATAAAAAGTTTAGCGATGATGCACTTCTAAAAATTGCTGCAAGTATAGAAAGATCTTCAGAACATCCTCTAGCTGATGCGATTGTAAATCATGCTAAAGAAAAAAAATTAGCTCTTGCAAAAGTATCTGAATTTAAAGCAATTCCTGGTTTAGGTATTACTGCAAAGCTTTTAGGAAAAACTTATTATTTTGGAAATCAAAGATTAATGGCGCAAAATAAAATAAAAGTAATCAATCCCGATAGAATTCGCGACTTAGAAGATCAAGGAAAAACAGTGATGATACTTTCCGATAATAAAAATGTGTTAGGATTAATTGCAGTCGCTGATACAATCAAGGAAACCAGCAAGATTGCAGTTAAACAATTACAAGATATGAATATAGGTGTATATTTAATTACTGGAGATAATTCTAGAACTGCAAAAGCTATTGCTAAAGAAGCCGGAATTAATCAAGAGTATGTATTTTCAGAAGTTTTGCCTGAAGAGAAAGCAAGTTATGTTAAGAAATTACAAAACAGTATGGATAGACGAGGCAATGCTTCAAAAGTCGTAATGGTGGGAGACGGAATAAATGATGCTCCAGCATTAGCACAAGCAGATATTGGAATAGCAATGGGTTCTGGAACTGATGTTGCTATGGAAACAGGAAACATAGTTCTTATGAGAAATGATTTACTTGATGTTCCAAAATCTATAAAACTAAGCAGACAAACAATGGCTAAAATTAAACAGAATATGTTCTGGGCGCTATTCTATAATATTTTAGGAATTCCAATTGCTGCAGGAGTATTATATCCATTTACAGGATGGCTTTTAAGTCCAATAATTGCTGGAGGAGCCATGGCTATGAGCAGCGTAAGTGTTGTAACAAATTCATTATTATTAAAAAATAAAAGATTATAAAAAATTATAGAAATAGATTAACTTATAGAAATAGATTTATAGAACTATTTCATAGACTATAATTTCATAGAATATATCAAGGTGATTAAATGACAGATAAAACAGACAAAATTGATAGAACAGAAAACATTTCGAAATTTAAATTAAAATTTACAGACAGTAAAAAAGTATACTCGTACGTAGCTATATGTTTTTTACTATTGCTTGTATTGGATGTTATAGCATACTTTTTAGTTCTAAATACTGTACCAAATCTTATAAGTAAATATGCTTCTTGGATATTATATTTAGATATTAGCGTAGTAACTCTCGGCGGAGCATTGTGGTATTATGCATCCTATAAGGGATATGTAAGTTGCATGGCTAGCATGATGATAGGAATGACTCTTGGAATGCAGACGGGAATGATGCTCGGTGCAGTATTTGGCGCAGTAAATGGATATTTTATCGGCGCAATGATAGGAATGATTACAGGAACCATAATTGGTTTTATAACTGGACGAGCAAGCATAATGGGCGGCCTTCAAGGAATGATGTCGGGACTCATGGGCGGCACAATGGGCGCTATGATTACAGTGATGATGTTTACGGACCACGTTTTATTGTTCATGCCTTTTTACATGATACTTAATGTAGCAATACTAATTGGATTTTTGTACATGTATCACGATGAAGTTATTAAAGGTAACAAAGAAGTTGTGAAAAAACATATTTCATTTGGAACATTCACATTTTGGTGTATTATTACAACGATAATATTAACAGCAATATTAATTTATGCACCTAAATCAGTATGGTTTGGATGAATACTAACTGACGGCGCCTCGAGCATTTGGTATACAGTTGATTAAAATATAATGAGGAATTAAAATGGATAAAACACTTCGTAATGTAATAATATTTGCAGCAGTAATATTAATTGTAGCAGCATCATTTACTGTAGTTATGCTATCTAAACGTCTATCGCCTGACACAAGTTTAACAACGCAGACGAATACAAATAATTTAGGTGGAAACGGTGGCAATACTAATGGTGCTAATTCAGCTAATAATGTACCATCTGGAGAAGTTCAAAACGTCCAGTTATCGGTTTCTGGAGGAACATACATACTTACACCATCTGTATTAAAAAAAGACGTTCCAGTAAGAATGGTGGCAGACATGGCAACATTAAAAGGATGTTCAAGAAGCGTCGTAATATCTGCATTCGGTGTTAGAAAATATCTAACTGATACTGACAACGTAATAACGTTCACACCAACAACAACTGGAACTATTAATATTGCATGTTCAATGAATATGTATAGAGGAACATTTACTGTTGAATAGAGTTAATTAAAGTTAGTTAGATAAGGTCTAAAAAAGAATTTGAAGATTTTTAAAAATTAAATAAAAATAATATACTATTTTATTTTTTTCTTTCGTGAGCGTGCTGCGACCTATGCAGTTCTACAGCAGGTTCAATTCTCTCGACTTTTCTAGAATCATATATCTCTTCATGATTGTTGGTTCTTCTCATAAGTCTCTCTAAATCTATAGTTTGTGTATCTGCATTAGTCATAGATGTTTCAAATAACACCATCGAACCTATTATCATTATTATACCCATTATCGACGCAAATCCAGCATTAGCTCCACTTGAACCTATGACGTTGGCGGTTATACTTGTACCATCAGAAAATAAGTATATTGCTCCTAGTGCAAACGCCGTAGCACTTGCAATCAAATTGAATGTTCTACGTTTCATTTGTTTCACCTGAAATTGTTTAGTTAATTTATAATAATATATATTGTCTAAGTTATATACTGTCTATTTATTATCTATTGTTCTTGAAATTTCTTTCAAGAATAAATTCCTGTAATTTACATTAATATTTTTATTACATCCACCATTCTGTTGCTGTATCCCCATTCATTGTCGTACCATCCAACAATTTTTAGGAATGTGCCGTCAATAACCATTGTGCTTAATGCATCGAATACTACTGAATGGCTATTATGTATTATGTCTGCACCGACTATTGGTTCGTCGCAGTATTCCATTATGCCTTTAAGATGATAGCTTGCCACATTCTTGAATAAATTATTGACTTCTTCTATTGTTACTGGCTTTTTTAGTGTACACACAAAATCTGTTACGGATCCGTCTGGTACTGGAACTCTTAATGCAAGTCCGTCTAATTTACCTTTTAATTCAGGTATGACTTCTCCAACTGTCTTTGCAGCGCCTGTTGTTGTTGGAATAATACTTACTGCCGCGCTTCTTGCTCTTCTCAAATCTTTATGTGGCGCATCTACTAATCTCTGGTCGGCAGTATATGCGTGTGCTGTAGTCATAAATCCATGAACAACTCCAAAATTATCATTCAAAACTTTCACCATTGGTGCTAAACAATTTGTTGTACATGATGCGTTACTAATTATCTTATGTTTAATCTTATCATATTGATGTTCGTTTACGCCTTTAACGATAGTTATATCGACTCCTTTTGCTGGAGCGCTTATCAAAACTTTTTTAGCTCCTGCTGTAATATGCTTTTCAGCTCCTTCTCTATCAGTAAATATACCTGAACTTTCAACTACTACATCTATGTTTAGGTCTTTCCAAGGTAATTTTAATGGATCTTTCTCACATAGAACTTTTATGAATTTTCCATTGACAACAATTCCATCAGGTTTTGCTTCAACTGGATATTTTGATCTTCCATGTACAGAATCATATTTTAATAGATGCGCAAGTGTTGCTGTATCTGTTAAATCATTGACGGCAACCCATTCAATATTAGGATCGAGAATTCCTGCTTGTAAAACTTGTCTTCCTATTCTTCCAAACCCATTAATAGCAACTCTAATCATATTACTCACCCTCTAACTCAATTTTTTTCAATTTTAACTCTAATTTTTGTGTTCTATATCTTATTATAATTTAATCACACTCTAGAATTTATAAAGATTATGAACTATAAATGTATGAACTATAAACGTAAACTATAGCTTTGTTAGATGTTTCAACTTGAAACCATTTTGTATCTATTGTATCATCGAGAAATTAGTTATTATTTAATTCATTTTTTATTAATTTGTGACTTCAAATTCTCTGTCACCCTCTAGAATTCCTGCTGTTAAATCATCTTTTAATTGTACTGTTTTTTCCATCAATTTTTCTAAGTCCATTCGAATCTTACTTAATGTTTCTGCGTTCTCTAAATCAACGGCATTTATGTTTCTTTCCAGTTTTTCTATATTTGTATTGTGATATTTTATTTTATCTTCAGTAGCATTAATCCAGTATTGTTGTTCTGAAAGATTGAGTGATGCGCTGTTGTGTGTTATTTTTGTTTGTGCATGTTGCTTTTGATCTTCTAATACTAGAACTCTTGATTGAACTTCCTTTAAATGTTCTAACGTTAATTTGTCTATGGATTCTAGGCAATGTTCTTTCTTCTTATCTTTTAGATCTATTTCATTATGTTCTATAGAATTTTTTATATTTTTCAATATCTTCTCTATATCCAAGGTCTTATCTTCCATTATGGCAATTCTTGCATCATCTAAATATTCTTTAATAATTTTTTTATCAGGATACATATAATAATATTTTCGAAGAGCTGTGTCTAATGTAGAAAATGGTCCATTTAATTCGTTTATTATATTTTTTATCTCGTTCTCTGCAGCACCTTTCTCTTGTCTGAATACTTCTAATGCTCTATAATCTGTACCGTTCGTGATTGTCTTTATACGTTCATTTAGTCTATCTAATTTTTCTTGATGTCCTTTGATTTCATTTTTCTCAGCATTTATTTGGCCCTTGAAATCTTTAATCTTGATAACGTTATCAACAAAAGATTTTATATCTTTTTGTATTTCCTTCAAATATATTATTCCATTCTTCTCGAGTAATACTCTGATGTCTATAATCATTTCTTCTAAATCATGAAGAGCTTTATTTGTGTCTTTAACTTCGTTAGCAAAAAAGTGCTGTAATACGAATATATTTTTTTGAATGTCTCTATTCAATTGCTCTAAATCTTGAGAAAATTTTATGCAGTAATCGTACGTGTCCAAATAGTTCTTTGGTACGTCTATATTTGTTATGAAGTGCGATATTTTTTTTATGTAATTATCTCTATTTCCATCCATTATATGTATTTCTCTTTCTGGAACATTAGAATTCATTAGTTGTGACTTGTGCAAATCTCGTAGTGTTGCAATCACGTCATCTTTTCTATGGTTTATCTCTATGATTTTTTCGCTAATACTCTTATTGATATTTCCTAAGTTATCTCTCAATACAAAATTCATATGTTTATCTATTTTTGATAATAATATTTCTTCTCCTATTGGTATCTCTTCTGCTTTTTTGAATCGCGAAAATAATTTCTTGAACATGATATGGTGATATTATATCTGTTTAAATGCTTTACTAAAAACAGCTCTCTTTGATACTATTATGTAGGGGAAACTTTATAAAAGATTTAGTATTGTTCTTATTTGACATTCTATTTGTTAGGGTCGGAGGCAAGATGGTACGAGGTAAAGAGCAAGTTAAACAAGTATTAGCAGTTGATACTGATACGTTGTTTAATGATGGTATTTTTTATGGATTTCAACCTGCTGGCAGTGTTGATTACAGATCTATAATACTTGCCAATTCTGACTTCCAAACACACGAACATACTTCCGATGTTTCCACTTTCAAAAATATTGTCGTTTGTTGTTTTATAATTAATGCCGATACTGGTCTTTTATCAATATACAGAAATGATCCTGATAACAAGAAGCGTAGTAAATATTCACAGTCAGATTCACAGTCAGAATATTTACCATCTGATTCACCTTCTAATTCAAATTTTCTCAATATTTCAGATCGTGGTATGATAAATTTTGGCTCTTGGTCTTGTGGCTACAGTGGTCATGTAACTAATATTGATGCAAGTCTTACAGATCCTTTGTTAGAAAATAGGATAAGTGATTTAGAGAAAGAATTAATATTACAGAAGGCACAAAATGGCGAAGTACAAAATGGAGAGAGTGTTGATGGTAAAATACTACGTTCTGATTTGTTAGGTTATATACATCCTCCTATTCCTACATCAAAAGATGCAAATTTGCAAAGCGCTATGATTCAAGAGCATTTTGTTTTAGTTTATGCATTGCAGACTGATGCTTCGTCTGTTATAAAAAAAGATGCACGTTCGAATCATATGATAGATATATATAATTTAAGAGAAAAAATACATATTTCTGAATCTGAGTCTGCAAAAGGAAAGAATCACTTATTATTTGATACATGGACTAAACAATCTATGCATGCACTAAACAAGTACATTAATGATATGAAAAGAGAAACGTGATTGAATTACTTCTGCATAAATTTATAAATTCCACATCCCTTTTTATTTTATGAACTTATCTAGAAATAGAAATAGGAACAACTTTCGTCGCGATAAATCTTTTAATCAAGAAACTATTGCTTTGGACAGAATTAAGAAACTGTTCTCTGAAGCCGAACTTTCATTCAAAGAACATCCTGAATTAAGTAAGAGATACGTTGTACTTGCACGTAAATTATCTACTAGATACAAAGTTAAATTTACTAAAGAACAAAAAAAACTGTTCTGTAAAAATTGTGATGCATATCTCAAAACAGGAATTAATTCTAGAACACGACTCGAGCACGGAAAGATTGTTCAAACTTGTCTTGAATGTAAACATGTTAAAAGGATGGTCTATAAGAAATAATATTATTTGAAACAAATTTGGTCTAGCTTCCAAAACTTTCTTCATTTATTGTTTATGATTTTTCTAGTTCTATAATTGAGAAGGCGTAGGGGTAAATCATCTTTTATCATAAACCAAAAATATTTTATTAGATTTGCTTTAGGCTTATTCTTATGAATTTCTACAGTATTTGCTATATTAAATGCATGTACATACTCTTCAGAATACAGTTTTAATTGTTTTTTTCGAGTGTAAGTTTTATCAAGTGCATGTAGTGCAACAGCATCTGGTCCAGCATTAGCTTCAAGTATTTTAAATTGGCCTTTCTTAAACTCTTCAAGATTTTTCGCTCTTACATCAAATCTGCAGAAATATATTTTTTTATTTCCAACTATTTTATTGAATACCTCTGTGACGTATGGTGTGATTAAATCAGAACGATTAGTATATTGTTCAGTATCATGCGGATCTACTATTTCTTCGAATGTTCTTTCTGCAATTCCTAATATTTTTCCATTTTTCCAAGTCGGATATTTATAATAGAATACTCCTAATTCATATTTATAATCTATATATTCCTGAATTAAATAATCAGTTTTGGCTGCATCAAGTAATTGTCTGATTTTGTTCTCACTATTTGTCGCCATTACACCAGTGCTTCTAATACCTTTATCTGGTTTAAGAACAATTTTTTTGTTATCAAATTTTTTTATTAGTATCTTTGTTTTGTTCCAAGATGTATCTTTTGGTATGCGTATATATTCAGCGAAGTATTTTTTTGCTGTAGAATTATTTTGTGTGAAATATTCATAGATATATGATTTTGATAAAGTGCACTTTCCTCCATTTGGAAGTTCTGGGTTTAATCGCGATAATATCGCAGGATTAATCTTGTGTTTTATACTATATTTAATTATCCATCCTATTATATAGAAGAATTTGATTACGCGAATGCCAATTATTGGCTTTAATGTTTTACTCACACTTTTTGACCTCCATGCATTTTTATATACTTTATTGTATTTGATTGAATTTAATATGTTTCTTACTTTCAAGTAACAACAAAACCGGAATCTTTATAAACTTAGATTTTTAACACATTTGTATAGCAATTAAGCGTAATTGCACTAAATAACGATTAATGTAAAAAAGATTGTTGGGGAATTAAAATGGAACAAGAAAGTATAATGGAACAAAATGACTTCGAATTCGACGAAGTACGTGGAGAACACGGAAGAAAGCCAAAGATGGCAATCTTAAACAAAACCAAACTCTCAAAGTACGAGATGGATGATTTATTTACAGCAGAAGAAGTAGCAGAAGCTGCAAGTGATGATTAGATATTTCTTTTAATTATTTTTATTATTTGTTATTCTATTAGTTCTTATTTTCATAAACAACAGAAATAGACGTATTTCTGAGTTTTGAAAATCATTAGATTTTCATAAACCTTAAAAACAAACTATACTTCTCTATTCTAATGCGTAAGGTGTTAGGTGCGGGTGCTGAAGCTACAGTATATTTGAATGACTCTTCTAATGATAAATCTAAGACTGTAGATAAAGAAAGATCTAAAAAGAATTATAGGCATGAAGATATAGATTCTACTCTTAGAAAAACAAGAACTAGAAAAGAATCTAAGATTCTAAGAGACTTAGCGCAATCAGGATTTGTTCCAAAATTAATCGAGCAGAAAGATAACAATATAGTGATGGAATACATCGATGGAATTCAATTAAAAAAACTTCTAGATAAAAAACCTGAACTTGCAACGTTAATCGGAAAAAATCTTACAATAATGCATGATAAAAATATTGTTCACGGTGATTTGACTACAAGCAACATGATTTTAGTCAGTAAAGACGGTACAAAATCGCAAACGTCTAAATCACAAAAGCTTTTCTTCATAGATTTTGGTCTAAGTTTTACAAGTACGAAAATCGAGGATAAAGCAGTTGATATTCATTTATTTAAACAAGCGCTTGAAAGTAAACATTTCAGAGTTTATGACAAGGCATACAAAGAATTTCTAAAAGGATATAATCCGAAGGAAAAAAAAGAAATACTTGAGCGTTTAGAAACTGTAGAACAGCGTGGACGATATAAGGAGAAAACATGAAACATATATCATTAATAAAATCAATACCTACATTCTTATTAATTCTATTCATAGCATTATTATCGTCGATTAGTTTTAGTTATGCTTATACTTCTCCTTACAATTCTGGGCACATAAGTTTACTTACTGTATCTGAATCTGCAAATAATACTGAACAAGGTGGAATTGCAGATTTATATCTTGAAGTAAAACCTGGTAGTGGCAGAATATTTATAGATTCATTTCCATTGTCTAAACTTGATACTCAAATAACTATTCGTTATGCTACAGAAATAGCATGTGATTTACTCGATAAGGATTGTTCAGGTTATGATTTCTTCTATACAATTACTGCAAATAGTGCTGTTGTCGGAGGACCAAGTGCTGGTGCCGCTACAACCGTCTTAACTGTAGCTATATTAGACAATCAAAAATTAAGAAACGATACTATCATGACTGGAACTATTAATAGCGGAAATCTTGTGGGTCCAGTTGCAGGAGTTCCTGCCAAGGCACAAGCTGCGCAATTATATGGTTTCAAACGTGTTTTAATTCCGAAGTGGGATGCCGTAAATAATACTCCTAACAAAAATTTAAGTATTGAAGTTATTCCAATAAGTACTTTAGAAACAGCATTATATTATTTTACTGGAAAAAATTATAGTACTGATGCTCCGACAGAAGGAGCCATAAATTCTGTAGAGTATGATACTATAATGAGACAAGTTACTATAGATTTATGCACCAAATATGGTAAGATGAACGGCAATGAGATGATACTTCCAAATCTTACTTCTTACGGTTTTAATATGACTAATAGTACTCAAGATAATTTCCAATTAGCATTGAATGCTTTAAAATCAAATTCGTATTATAGTGCTGCAAGTTTTTGTTTTGGTGGCAATGTAAAAGTAGGCAACACATTAATTGAAAATTTGAGTAATGATAAGTTGAAGGTGTTATATGCGCAATTGCTTGGGAATGTCAGCCAATTCAAACTTGAGTTAGATAAAAATTCTAAATCTCTATCGACTATATCTGAACTAGAAACATATATGATTGTCGCAGAAAGAATTTCTGATACTAAAAATATTTTGTCAAGTATTAATCCTGAAAATATTTCTACGTATCAATTAGCTTATGCTATTGAGAGATTTGATACGGCTGTCGTCTGGTCAAGATTTTCAAAATTACCAGGTCAAAAATTTGTTATGGATGATAATCTTTTGCGTGTAGTTTGCTCTAAAAAACTTTCTGAAGCTGAAGAGCGATTGAATTATTTAGAATTATATTATCCAAATAGCGACATACGTAATGATCTAAACACTGCATATGATTATTCTTCGTCTCAAGATTATGCGTTATGTATATTTACTGCTTCTAAAGTTAAAGCGGATTCCGATGTTGTTTTAAGTGCAATTTTTGTTTCTGAAAACGATACGAGTAGATTATTTGATGAAAAGATTGCTGCAGCACGTAGAATTATTATTAAGCAAGGAAAGGCGGATATCTTCCCTATTTTAGGATATAGTTATTATGAGTATGCTAATACGCTTAAGGACACCGATACATATTCAGCGTTATTATATGCAGAATATTCTTTAGATCTTAGCAATTTGGATATGTATTTTAAGAAACGTGATGCATTAAATCTTCCTTCAGTTAGTAATGTTGACAGCACACATTTGTACATATTTATTTTAGGATTATCTGCTGGAATATTTATATCTGTACTTGCTCTATTATTACTCTATAAAGTTAGTCGTAAAAAGCAAGTCAAACATAAGAGGTAAAAATTTTCTTATGATTTTTTTATTCTTATTTTAATTTTATTTTTTTGTGCTTAATTTTTTAGAATTTCTTTAGACGTACCTTTGGTACGATCGAAACCCTGGAAGGCCCTGCATTGCTGCAAGGTTTCTTCCCGGGAAAAAGAGGTGAGTGTTAATTTTTTATTTTGTCTGTTTTATTATTAGATTTTTATGAGATGATTACTAGAATTCATCACCTCAACTTTTTCTTATACTATTTGATTATCGCAATACTATATAAATATTTCGATTTGTAACTATTATATAATGATAAAAATAACAGGTTGTTTTGTTCCAACCTGGTGACGAAAATTAAATTATAATCGTAAAATGTTTAAATTTGCACGATTTTGGAATTTTATGCGCAAAAATAAATCTCGTGAAAAGAAGATTGAGAAACAAAAGAATACACATCAGTCTCTAGATCAATTCTATAGTCCTGAACAAAAGCAGGAAGAGATTGTTAAGAAACATAGAAAGACAATAACCGATACAGAAATGGAAATATTCGAACATTTAAAAAATCACACGAAGAAGGTTTTGAAGAATAATTCTTTGAAGAAATCGTAAAATTTACGATAATCATAAGATAATACTTATAAAATAAACAAGTATATCTTTGTTATGAGAAAATTTTTTATTATAACTGTAATATTCTCGATGCTTTTCTTGATAGGCATTAATTGTACCTACGCATGGACGTCTTATACTCATACATGGATTTGCAATAAAGCAGGTCTTACTGAATTAGATTGTGCTAATGCTGACTATCCTGCAATGCAATCAAAATATCATGATTTAAGCCCTGTTAATCATCATTGTGCAAATAATGCATCAGATTGCAATGCTAGAAAAATTGCAGATAAATATGCTCTTATCAATACTACAGAAGCTCGTGGATTTGCAGCACATCTATACGCTGATAGTTTAGTGCCTGTACATTGGTATAGTACAGACTATAATACGTGTCACAAAATATTTGAAGATAAAGTAGAAGAGAAACTTAGAAATACTGAGAATGTCAGATATACTTTATTCAAATCAAAAGTGGATTTATCATCGTGGAATATTACTATGCAATGCATAGCAAAGGAAGGAAAAACAAATGTTACAGTGGTTTTGAATGCAGATAATCAATATATGGATTCAGTTGCAAGATATGTTGCCGAAAAAATGGGCGTAGAATCAGTATCTAACGCTAAGACTACTACAGAGATGATTAAAGAATATGATTTGACGCCTATAATTTATATAGCTATAGCATTCTTGATAATTATATTTGCTTTATTCTTGTATTATGGTTTGAAAGCTAAACAAAGTACTGTAAATATTGTGAAAATAAAAAAAAGAAAATAATAACTAGAATAATTTGATTACTTACTTTTTCATATCGAACTTCTTTCCAAATGTTGCAGCGATTAAAAGCGGGAATACTAGACTTGCTTCTGCTCTTACTTTTACATTTGGAGCATTTATTTTTATTTTCGCCCAACTCATTGCTTCTTGCTGATTTCCACCCGAGTCTGACGCGTCATATTCTTGTGCTGTTGTAATATATACGGCATAGTCTAATCCTTCTCTGAAAATATTTGCATTTAAGACGTAATGTTTTGCTGTTCCGCCGCCGAGTAATATTGCGCCTGTTTTTTCAGCATTGAGTGCTATCTTTACAATTTTTTCATGATCGCCTAGGATATCTAGATAATAATCTTTTCTTTTCTGTTTTTGAAAATGAAATAAATCACCTATACTTCCATCAGTTAATGCTGGACAAAATACCGGGATTCCATTCTTTGACGCCCAATATAATATTGAATCTTCATGGTTTTCTTCTTTTTCGACTTCAATTCCTAATTCGTGTATAAATTCTGATGCTGTAACTGGAGTTTTTCTAGAATGTTGTTCGGCGTATATTCTATCAAACAAGGGTTGCATGAATTTTTCGAAATATAGATATCTATCGAATGGCGCAAATATATTTCCAATTCTTCCAACACCTTTATCATAAAGCGCTCTGCCTGATATATCAAAACTTCCTATGACGAATGGTTTCAAGGTTTTAATTATATCCTCTTCGACTCCTCCAGCGCTTATAGATAGAACGTGTACGAATTTATTTTTTACTAAGAATTTTATTATTTCACGATTTCCAGAACTTACCATATTTGATGTACATGATAAAAATATAGTTGCATTATCTTCATGCATTTGGTTTACAATATCTATTGCCATTCCTAAATTTGTTGCTTGTATTCCCATATGTTTGAATGATTTCATGAATTCATCAAAATTGAATTCTTGTTCAAAATCATATCCTTTAACTTCTGGAAATCCTTCCATCGAATCATACTTACGCATATGTTGCGTTTGTTCCTGATAATCTGAATCATTGAATTTTTCTGTCATTTTATCCTCCGATATTATTATTGCTGGCGTCATCGCCCAGCGAACTCTTGATTAAATAAACTATCGCAAATAACAAAAATGTATTACATTTTTGGAACAAGAAATTGTATTACAATTTCTTTGTAACTCGGCATACAATCATAATCATAAACGATGTGAGCGTGATGACGCGCGATTGCGAAAAACAATATAGAATTATCTAAAAGAATCTGAAATGTTTATATGTTCCATAAACGAATAATTTATGCATAAGAATAGGAATGAAAATGGATTTAAAAATGTGCTGAATCGGTAGTAACATGAATAACTTTAAATAGTTGAGTTCTTCTTTATGAATATGACTTTGGATAACATTTGTTTGGATCGTGTAACGAATTGCGGTTATTCTACTTTATCAATAAATGCTTTGCCTAAAGAAGAGTCTGATAAGATTGTTTCTTCATTCAATAATTATCATTTTATAAGACCCTCTTCAGAGACTAAAAAACCTTATTTTGGAAGCGAGATACTCAGTTCAATATTGAGTAGTATAACAAATTATTTTAGAAAGTAATTCTGACTTTATTTTAATTCTCTAATATCTTATCAATCCATGATGTTGTATGTTTGCTATTAGAACTACACCTGATATTATGGCGTATGCCGCAAATATTTTCAAATATAATTCATTTGACATATCAAATGAGAATGGAATGGTATTTGTTATTTGTAAAATGAAAATCATTCCTATAGCTACACCCATTACTCCGAGTAAAGTCTTTAACGGACTTGGTTTGTTATGTGGCGCTGCTGAATGAAACATATTGTCCTTCTATTAAAATCCTATTTAAAGTTTTCTAATATATATGCTAAATCATCATAAGATTTATAAAAAAAGTTGTTATCCTGTAGTTATACAAGAATAGTATGGTCATATGAGCACATAATACTATATGATCTACAATATTGCGAGGGATTAATATGGCAATGGTCGGATTTTCATTTTTAAAAGTTGATGCAGAACGTAAACCTACAGGAAACACTGCAGTAAATATAGAGAGTAATGCAGGCGTAACTACAGTTACTGAATTACCTGTTATTGATTCTAAGAAAGCATTATTAAGATTCGAATTTAATTTTGTTGTAAAATATGAACCAGGCATAGGTAAAATAGAACTATCTGGAGAAGTAGTATATTTGTACGATAAAGAATTTGGAGTAAAAGTTCTAGAACATTGGGCAAAAGAAAAGAATTTACCTGCTGAAGTAATGCCTGAAGTATTCAATACTATTCTAGCAAGATCAAACATGCAAGCTATAGTTTTAAGTCGTGACATGGGTTTACCAAGTCCAATTCAAATGCCAAGAGTTGATATAAAGGCAGTCGAAAAATCTAAGGGCGAAGCTAAAGATTCTAAAGAAACTAAAGCAGAATCCAAGGCAGAAAAGAGCAAGAAATAAGCATTTTTAATTTATTTTTTTAAATAATTTTTCTATACGTATTTTATTCGTAAATCCTTCGAAAAAATTTAGGCAACGCATATAAAGAAAATTCTATTACTATCTTGCATGGATAATAACAATATTTATATATATAGTAAGATTAATCTTACTCAGGTGATTAATATGGATATTGCTATAACAAAAATGAGTTCAAAAGGACAGATAGTCATACCTCAAGAGATGCGTGGAGCATTTAAGGAAGGAGATAAGATTGTAATAATGCAGAATGGAGACCACATCATAATGAAGAAGGCAGACAAATTCAGCAAACAATTGGAAGAAGACTTGATATTTGCAAAAAGAACTGAAGCTGCATATAAGCGAATAGAGCAAGGCAAAGGAATAACAATGGAGTTTGATGAGTTCATTAAAGAAGTAAAGAAATGGTAAAGTTAGTATTTGATCCGGATTTTCGCAAGAAATTTGATAAGATAAAGGATAGAACATTAAAAGATAAAATTGCTTTGCACATAGCTAAACTGAGAGATAATCCGGACATTGGAAAACATATGCGTTACGGTCGTAAAGGCACACGCGAAATTTATATTTCTCCTTTTCGACTGTCTTATTTGATACAAGCCGACATCATAAATATTCTAGATTTGTATCACAAAGATGAGCAGTGATTCTAAAAAATTATAGTGGATAAGAGAATAACTATTTCCTGCACTTTTTTCACTAGACATTCTCGCGTAAGGTATTTAAGGAAATTATTAATCACATTCTTTTTATGGATAAAAAAATAAAAGTTCTAGATACTGAAGTTGGAATACATTCCAACGAGTATATTTCTTTGACTGATATAGCAAGATATAAAAATCCTGATGAACCTAAAGATGTTGTTAAAAATTGGCTTAGAAGTAAAACTACTATAGAATTTTTAGGGTTATGGGAGCGTATCAATAATAATTCTTTCAAAGGGGTCGAATTCGACTCCTTTCTAAAAGAAGCAGGAAGCAATGCATTTGTATTATCGCCTAAAAAATGGATTGAAAAAACAGGCGCTATAGGAATAATTTCAAAATCAGGTACTAATGGAGGAACATTTGCTCACAAGGATATAGCTTTTGAATTTGCATCATGGATATCTTCGGAGTTTAAATTATTCTTAATAAAAGAATTTCAAAGGCTTAAGGATGATGAAAGTCAAAGAAAATCACTTGATTGGGATATTAGGCGAAATCTTACAAAGATAAATTATAGACTACATACTGATGCTGTTAAGAAATATTTAATACCTGAAAAAATATCAAGAAATGAAGAATCGCTAATTTATGCTTCAGAAGCGGATATTCTAAATCTCGCGTTATTTGGAATGACTGCAAAAGAATGGCGGACTACAAACAAAGAATCAGAAGGTAATATTAGAGATTATGCCGACGTAACACAATTAGTGTGTTTATCTAACCTAGAGAATTTTAATTCATTATTTATCAAAGAAGGAATAGAAAAATCTAAACGATTAGAAAAACTCAACGATATAGCGATAGAACAAATGACTATATTGATAGACAATATCGGCGTTAAGAAATTGAAGGACAAATCTTAGACTTGTATCACAAGGATGAACAGTGATACTAAAAAATTTAGAAATTAAAAAAAGAAAAATTGTTTGTAATCATTAAATTCTTTTTATGACACTTGGATGGCTGGGTTATCACGATCTGGTGAACATATTTGTGAAGTCCCAGAGCCACATTCGTTTCTTGCATTATAACAGTTTCCATCTGACCAACAGCATTTGCAATACATGTCCTCCCCACTGACTAAATTTTTTTTAGTTGTGCCTATATTAGTTGCGACTTTATTTGCTACTTTTGTTACTTGTCCTGCTGAATCTCCACTTGCTGTATCTCCTGCGCTTACAGCACTTGTCGGCAATGTAACAAATGATTGTCTTGCCCCGATATTCATTACTAGAACTACTAATGCGACTACGGCTATGATGCCTACTATCGCTACGATATAAAGATTTGATTTTTCTTCCATTCTAACATCGACCTCCTTAAGTCAATGTTAAATCTTAGACCAGGTCATATATATATATATTTCGATTTGGAAACCACGGATACTGATTCACAAACCATAACATTTATATTCTATAATTGAGTTTTCAGACCTATAAGAGGGGTTTATTTAGAGGGAGCGTATAATGATTATGCTCGCATTATTGTGATTCGTGCTACGTTAGCGCGCTCGTATCGATGTTTAATTGATTGGTTTCCGAGCTATTTGCAATGGACGGATTAATTGATGACTCGCTTGGCGCTAACAATGTAGACGGTGTTGAAACTATAAATTATAATTATACTTATCGGGGTGATTGTATGACTGGTGTTCCTGAAGTTAAACTTAAAGTTGCTGAAGCTATTCAAGATGATGTAACTAAAGGTATTGTTAGAATTGATTCTGGTTACATGAAACAGATTGGAGTTAGATCTGGTGATATTGTTGAAATTCAAGGCGGTCGAAAGACTGTCGCAATTGTAGATAGAGCATATCCTGGTGATATGGGCTTAAATATAATTCGAATGGATGGTTTAATTCGAAGAAATGGTAAAACAGGAATTGGCGAAGTTGTAATTGTAAGAAAAGCTAATGTAAAAGAAGCTAAAAAAGTAATGATTGCACCAGCTAAGGAAGGAATTGTAATAAGAGCAAATCCCATCATATTCAAACAAGGACTTCTAGGACGAGCTGTTGTAAAAGGTGATATTGTTTCTCTCGGCGGAACTAGAACTAGAAGAAGCGCTATGAGTCAAAGTCCATTCTTCGACGATATATTTAATATTGTTGGCGATGAAGCACTAATGGGTTTTGGTCTAGGAGATCTAAAATTTATGATAGTAGATGTAACTCCTGCTAAAGAAGCTGTAATTATAACTGACGCGACTGAAGTTGTATTTAATCCTGAAGCTGTTCCAGAGCAGAAAGATGACGGATTTTCAGATATAGTTTCTTATGAAGATATAGGTGGATTAGAGGAAGAAATAAAGAAAGTTAGAGAAATGGTCGAGTTGCCTTTAAAACATCCTGAAATATTTGATAGGTTAGGTATTGAGCCCCCAAAGGGAGTGTTATTACATGGTCCACCGGGAACGGGTAAGACCTTATTAGCAAGAGCCGTGGCTGCTGAAACACATGTAAATTTTGTTATGATTAATGGTCCAGAAATAATGTCTAAATTTTATGGTGAATCAGAAGCAAATTTGAGAAAAATATTCAAAGAAGCTGAGGAAAAAGGTCCATCTATAATATTTTTTGATGAGATTGATGCTATAGCAATTAAAAGAGAAGAAACTCATGGAGAAGTTGAGAAACGTGTTGTTGCGCAATTACTTGCAATAATGGACGGAATTAAATCCAGAAAGGTTGTTGTAATGGCCGCATCAAATATTCCTAATGCACTAGATCCCGCATTGCGTAGACCAGGAAGATTCGACAGGGAAATAGAGATTGGAGTTCCTAGTAAAAATGCGCGGTTACAGATTTTAAATATACACACCAGAAATATGCAATTAAGAGGTTCGTGGTATACGGATGTAGCCTGTAAAGAAATGCTATCTAAATTAGATTTTAAACTTAAAGAGGGAAATCTTGATAGGGACAAATTGAATTCTGAGTTGTCGAAATTAAAGAAATCCAAAGATACTGATTCTATATTATTAACTTTGAAGAATAAGTTGAAAGGTGTAGATTCTAAGATAAAACGTTTAGAAGAATTAAAAAAACTGTTCGATTACAGAGAGAAATTAGTTAGTGTTCTAGAACATTATAAAGAAATTGCGCATTCTAAAGAAATATGGGATTCCGATGATCCTAGAAAAAAATTCTTAGAAATAAATGAAAATAAATTAGATTCGGAAGTTAAAGACGTCCTATCGGACTTAATAGAGTTGGACTTACTGTCTAAATCTTTTTATTCTGAAGTAACACAAAAAGGAATACCTGAAGATTTGAAATCCATTGCAGAAATTACTTACGGATTTGTCGGCGCAGATTTAGCTTCATTGTGTAAAGAATCCGCAATAGGTGTTTTGCGTAGATATGTGCCTGATATGAATCTACAATCTGAAGACCCTATACCAGAAGAACTCTTAGAAAAATTATATATTACTAGAGATGATTTTATGTCGGCTTTAAGAATTGTAAGACCTTCTGCTTTAAGAGAAGTTTTGATTGATAAACCTAATACCAAATGGGATGACGTTGGTGGTCTAGAAGAAGTTAAACAAAAACTTCGTGAAGCTGTCGAATGGCCTTTAAAAAATAGAGAGCGGTTTACTACTTTTGGGATTAGACCTCCTCTTGGTGTATTATTATATGGTCCTCCTGGGACTGGAAAAACTCTACTAGCGAAAGCTGTAGCTACAGAGTCTGGAGCAAACTTTATTCTAGTAAATGGTCCTGAATTAATTAGTAAGTGGGTCGGTGATAGTGAAAAGGCAGTAAGAAAAATATTCGAAAAAGCTAGACAAGCTAGTCCGAGCATAATATTTTTTGATGAGATAGATTCACTCGTACCAAAGAGAGGAGCAAATCAAGACAGTAGTGGTACAAATGAAAAAATTGTTAATCAATTGTTGACAGAAATGAATGGTTTAGAAGAATTAAAAGACGTAGTAGTGATTGGAGCAACTAATAGACCTGATTTAATAGATAGTGCTTTTTTGAGACCGGGACGTTTCGATAGAGTGCTTTTGGTGGCAGTTCCTGATTTACAATCTCGAACAGAAATATTTCATGTGCATTTAAAACACTTACCTATAGATTTTTCTGGTTTGGATAAAAATATTAAGATTCCTTCTGAGATAATGGATATTTTAGTAAAGAAATTTTATAGTAAAGACGCTCTTCCTTTAGACAAAGAAACTAAACTTACCAAGAAGAAGTCAGATATATTGGATAGAGATAAATTGGCCTATTATTTGGCTTTAAAATCCGAAGGTTATGTTGGTGCAGATGTTGAGTCAGTATGCAGAGAAGCAGCGATGATTACTTTAAGAAACGATATTAATGCAAAAGAAGTATCTATAGAAAGATTTCTAGAGGCATTAAAAGAGGTTAAACCTTCATCGTCGAAAGATATCGAAGCGATGTATGCACAATTCAGCGAGAACTTCAGAAAGACAAGAGCTGAAGAGATGAAAGATAAGCCGACTTATTATGGATAGATTTATAGATTGACTTTTTTTAATTTCTTTTATCTTTTAGAATTTATTTTTCCTTTCTTCCATAATTATGATGCCAATTCATGGATTTTTTCTTAGTGTTATATACTTTTAAATTCTTGTGAAGCTTCATATCGTATATTCTGGAATTATCTCCTGGTTTTTGTATTTGCCAAGTACCATAATTATAGGGTTTTTCTTGGCCGGTTTCGCCTATCTTGAAATTTGTTGTTGTAGTTTCTGCATAAAAATATTTTTTTCCATGAAATTCGAAATATAATTCGTTTGTTGTCGGAAAATTACCGTTGACAGCTATTGTGAGATGTCCTTTTAAATAAACCATATACAAATCGATTTGTTTGTTTTTTGGTTTGTATTCATTAAATTGTTCACATAAAGACGCAAATAATACAGTACCTGCTGCACAATTTTTCTGTCTATGTGTAAGTACATAACCTACAGATATTAGCGAATCTGGATAGCCGCCTAAAGAGTCAGGATACATAGGTGTATAATCAGCATAATCTATATTGCTTACAAAATCAAGTATATTTTCTATGTTCTTTTCTATACTGTTTGTGTCTGATGTTAATTTATTTGTAAGCTTTTCTAAGGGTTTTACACCTTTACGTATTACAAATCTGTTATAATTGTCGGTATATTTAATTGTCTTTTCAACAAACACATCGAATTGTTCTTTACCAGAATATGCGCTGCTCTTCTTATTTAATATAACTACTTCTTCAGGTGTAATAGTATATGTGAATTCCGCGTCATTGTTTTTAGAATTAGATTTGGACTCGTAAATATCGTTTTTTTCAGCGACTAATTCTTGTTTTTCAGGTGTTACAATCTGTAGTAAGATTTTTTCATTTGTTGCTTCTTGTGCAGACACTATAGATATAGATGATTCCAAGGTGCCAATCAAGAGAAGACTAGTAAGACTTTTACGTAAAAAATCACCCATGCAACACTTTGTTAACAACTCATATTTAAAATTTTCTTTTTTTTATTTATTTTAGGATAGTAACTAATAGGAGCTAGCATCAACTGGCTATAGACATCAAAAAACTTTATAAGTTACTATAGATGTATATTATTGATAGTCATGAAACACGTCAAATTAACACTTGAGAATGAACATCTAGAAGGTATTTTAGTTAAAGAAGATGATAAACATTTAGTTCTGAAATTATCGAGTGGATATAATATTGGAATAAAGAAGAATAAAATCTTGAAAATTGAGGATATTAAATCGCATGAAGAACTTGTAAAAGAACAACATGCTGAAAAAGTTCATGATACTATCATGCACGGTGAGGGATTGCCTAAAGTTTTAATTTTACATACTGGAGGAACTATTGCAAGTAAAGTCGATTATAAGACTGGAGCTGTAACTCCAAGATTTACTCCTGAAGATTTGAATAGTATGTTTCCAGAAATAAAAGATTTAGCCAAAATTGAGAGTCGATTGTTCAGAAATATTTGGTCTGATGATATACGTTTTGCGCATTACAATCTTATTGCAAAAGAAATTGAAAAAGAATTGCACGAACATAAAGATTTGAAAGGTATAATTATAACTCAAGGAACTGACACGATACATTATACTGGTGCAGCTCTAAGTTTTATGCTCGAACATTTGCCTGTTCCAGTTGTTATTGTTGGTTCTCAGAGAAGTTCTGATAGAGGAAGCTCGGACGCTGCAATGAATTTAATTAGTGCTGTCGCATTTATTGCAAATACTAGTTTGAAAGGAGTATTTATTTGCATGCATGAATCAATGAACGACGATGCTTGTATTGTATTGAATGGTCTAAATGCGAGAAAGATGCATTCATCTAGACGTGACGCATTCAAACAAATTAATGGAACTTCTGTTGCAAGAGTAGATTACAATAGTAAGACCGTAGATTATTTAGGAGAATATCCTGAATCAACATTAAATTCTATAGGTACATTAAAGATTCATCCTTTCAATGAAAATTTAAAAATTGGAATTTGCGTCAGCCATCCAAATATGTTTGCTGAAGAATTAGAATTTTATAAAAATAATAAATTTGATGGCTTAATTCTTGAAGGAACGGGTCTTGGGCATTTTCCAATAACAAATGATGATGAATATACCAAAGAAAATGGAGAGATAAGAACTGCAATAAAATCTTTATGTGAAAAGATGCCTGTTGTAATGAGTTTACAGACAATTTACGGTTCAGTAAATATGAATGTATATAGTCCTGGACGTGAGATGATTGCAATGGGAGTCATTGGAAATTATTCTACATTAACTCCAGAAAATTCATTCATAAAACTGGCATGGCTCTTGTCGCAAAAGCTTGATGCAAAAGAATATTTCATGAAAGATTTAAGAGGAGAATTCTCGAGCAAGCAATCAGAATAATTTTTTATTAAAGTTTGCAAATGGTTTGTATTATGAAAAAAGTAATGGTTTTTGGAACATTCGACTTACTACATAAGGGTCATCTATACTTTTTGTCAGAAGCAAAAAAACAAGGAACTTATTTGATTGTAGTTGTAGCGCGAGATAGTACCGTTGAAAAAATTAAACATAAAAAACCGAAACATACTGAACTTGAAAGAAAATATGCTATTGAAAAAACTAAGATTGCAGATAAAGTAATTCTTGGTGCAGAAAAATTATCCTTTGAATGTATAGTCGATGAAAAGCCCGACGTAATATGTCTTGGTTACGACCAAAATTCTCAGAGCTGTGAAAAGAAATTTCCAAACATAACTTATATTAGAATCGCTCCCTATAAACCTCATGTGTATAAGACATCGAAGATTGGAAGATCACTCTAATCATAATCTATTTAAACAATAATCCGTTCTAATCAGTATGACTTTAGATTATTCAAAGATTGGATTAAAAGCAGGTTTAGAAATTCATCAGCAGCTTGATACTAAGAAACTTTTCTGTAATTGTCCGTCTATTATGCGCGACGATGCTCCTGATAAGACTATTAAAAGAATTCTAAGAGCGTCAGCAGGAGAAACTGGACAAATTGATGTTGCGGCATCTGCAGAAATGGAGAAAGGTAAATATTTTATCTATGAATATTATGATGATACGACGTGTCTAGTTGAATTAGATGAATCTCCTCCTTGTGCCATGAATACTGATGCGTTAAATGTTGTTCTACAATTTTCTTTAATGACTAATTGTCAAGTTGTTGACGAAGTTCATGTAATGAGAAAGACTGTTGTTAATGGATCTAATACGACTGGATTTCAGAGAACATCTCTTGTTGCAAGAAATGGTGCAATGAATGTTGAATTGTCAGATGGTAATTTATTAAAAGTTGCCATAGATACAGTTTGTCTTGAAGAAGATGCTGCAAAGATTATAAAACAGAATAAAGATTATGATACTTATCGTCTTGATAGATTAGGAATTCCTTTAATTGAAATTGCTACAGCTCCAGATATGCATACGCCAAAAGAAGTCAAAGAAGTTGCAGCGTTTATTGGAATGCTATTAAGAAGTACTGGAAAAGTTAAGAGAGGTTTAGGAACTATAAGGCAAGATGTAAATGTTTCTATAATGGGGGGAGCAAGAGCTGAGATTAAAGGAGTTCAAGACTTAAAATTAATCGACACTGTTGTTGAACTTGAAGCATTAAGACAAATTAATATTCTAAGATTAAGAGAAGAAATGCAAGTTAAAGGAATAACTGTAAATTCTCTAATAGATTCTATATACACAGATTATACTACAGAGTTCTCAACAGTGCACAAAGGTTTTATCAAAGCTGGAATCGATTCTGGACTAAAAGTTTATGGAAAAGCATATCCATTATTCAAAGGATTCTTTGGATATGAAGTAAATCCAAATAGGAGATATGGAACAGAATTAAGTGATAGAATAAAAGTTTTAGGATTAAACGGATTGATTCATACTGACGAGAATCTAGAAAAATACGGGATAGCAGAAATAGTACATAACGTATATACTCTTCTTAACTTAGGGTCTGAAGATGGAATGATATTTATTCTAGGACCAAAAGATAAATGTAAACTAGCATTCGCAAAAATTAATGAAGCAATAATTTTTTTGTTAGAGAATGGATTATCTAAGGAAGTTCGCAATGCTAAAGAAGATGGAACATCACAATTCTTAAGACCAATGCCTGGAAGTAGCAGATTATATCCAGAAACAGACATTCCAAATGTACATCCAAATATTACTGGAATAGAAAAACCAGAATTGATTAAAGATAAAATTGATAGATTCGTCAAAGAATATGGATTACCAAGGCAAGTTGCTAAAGAATTAGTATTCGAACCGAACTTCGAATTGTTCGTCAAGAAATATTCTTCAATTAAACCCGTAACGATTGCAGAAGCGCTTGACAGCATGTTGAAAGATATAAAGACTAGATATAATATGGATGTAAGTCCGACTGATTCTCAATACGAACAGATATTATCCAAATTAAATACTTCTGAAATTGCAAAAGAAGCAGTCTTCGAAATATTATTAGCGATTGGAAAAGGCGAGCAAGGTAAAATTATTGATTTCTCAAAATATCAGACAAGCGAAGATGAATTAGTAGAATTCATAACAAAAACTATTTCTGAGAAAAAGAATCTTAATACGAATGCAATCATGGGTCTTGTCATGAAAGAATATCGTGGAAAATATTCTGGACAAAAGATATTAGAATTGATTAAGAAATACAAAGGCGAGTAATCATTTATTGTCGCTTAAGCGACCCACAAAGAATGTGTGCATTCTTGTGCGCAAGAAACGCGTGTTTCTTTGCGTTTTTGTTTTGGTGCAGCTTTTGTAAAAGGTGCAGGAGATTAAGAAATTGAAGGGAGAATAGAGAATTTGGAACTTAATATGCTGTTGTTCTAGTCAAATGATATGGCTTATCTTTTTTTAATTTCTCTTGCCCTAACATCCATAAATGATCGTTGATGTGAATAGAGTCTACGTTTGGAATCTTGGCTTTTATTTTTTGTTTCAATAATTCTACAGCCCAAATTGTATTAGCTCGAATTTCTATCTCTTCCAAACTGCCTTTTTCAATTAAGATTTTATTATCTATCTTATGCGCTAGATCATCCGAATATTCGAAAATCCCTAATCTTCTTAAAACTAGAGGTAGTTTATAGTCTGCACAGGCCGTTAGCTGGTCGATATTTTTTAACTTTCCATGTCCCTGCCCATCAAATGCTTGATAGATATCAGATACCAAGAGTTGTGCACGTTTGTAAAAATACACTTTTTTTCCTTTGTATACGGTCGAATCCTCAAAAGATGGAAAATTTTCAACAATCAGACTCAATAGTTTTAACGCGTCTCCATCTGCCTTCCTGATGACATTTGAAAAATCCCCATCAAATTTCTTTATCAGAGTATTTCCGATGTCGCGAAGTATTTCCAATCTTTCTTTGAATAATGGTATCTGTGTGTTCCCTTCAAAGATTCTGCTGAAATCAGGTTCTGATATCGTGGACATATATTTTGCGTCTAGTACTGGCATGTTATTTTCTATAGCTCTGCCAATGGCTGCAATCATCCCATAACCGCCATTAATTTCTTTAGATTGGTATCTAATTGTCCACTTTGGTTCACCCCAATAACTGAAGCTCATAGAATCCAATGCTAAAATGAAATGCAGCTTATCTTTAGGATTTAACTTTCTGATATCAAAGGGTGCTTCGATAAACCAGTGTTTGATGTGTTTTTGAGTAAAATATTTACAGAAGTCATCAATCCTTTTAGAATTAATTTTTACGTGTTGTGAATTGTCAACAACAAATTTTGTTGATTCTAATATTTTATTCATATTAAGAATACAAGTATAAAGTGAATTAAAAATGTTTTTATTTACTTGAGAATATTCTAGCATATTATTCGCATCATCCGTATTTCTTTCGAAAAATCTCGAGATAGACATATCAATAACCTTAGAATAATAGAATTGCCGTCCAAGAAGGGCGGCTGCTTACACCACGATGATCTAACAGTAACACACTGAAGGTCTAGGATGACTTCGTGATGAACTTACCTGTTATGCTGAGTGGTGTAAGTACATCCTAGTATAAAAATTTAATCTATTTTAGTAATCTTCTTAAACACATTTATTTCTGATTAGATAATCAGTAGGTGATACATTAAATGATACTTGGGATAAGCATATTGCTTGCATTTGGTGCGATGTTGTTTTGGGCTTTTGGAGATTTCTTTATACAACGTTCCACAAGAAAGATTGGCGACCTAGAATCATTGGCTGTAATAGGAATAATTGGAAGTATAATCTTGCTACCGTTTGTATGGCAGGATATAGGATTGTTATGGTCTATGCAAAACCTAGTATTGCTTGGCGTGCTCGGAGTATTTGTATTCATAATGTCTCTACTAAATTTTGAAGCATTAAAGGAAGGAAAATTATCCATAATCGACGTCATAATAACAATAGAATTGCCAGTAACTGTAGCTTTAAGTATAATATTTATGAAAGAATCATTGTCGGTATATCAATTTATGCTCATGGGCATGATGATTATTGGACTTGTTCTTACTGCGACAAAATCTTTCAGCCACTGGAAAACAAAGCTTGAACGTGGCGTGATACTTGCAATTCTTGCAGCAATATTGATGGGACTTGTGAATTTTCTTACGGCTGTATCTTCAAAGACCATCTCTCCACTGTTGGCTATATGGATTCCTTGGGTGATTTTTACAGTAATATGTATGGTCGTCATAATAAGAAAAGGTGAATTAAAAAAATTTGGAAAAAACATATCACAATTCAAATCATTACTGATTATTACAGGCGTTGTTGATACGCTTGCATGGGTATTCTACTCGTATGCAACAAAAAGGTATGATATTGCGATAATAACAGCGATTACAGAATGTTATCCTGCTGTTGCAATGTTTTTAGGATTATGGCTCAATAGAGAACACATACGATGGTATCAATACATCGGTGCAATACTCGCTTTGATTGGAAGTATAATCTTAGCACTGACGGTGAATATATAATTTAGCAATATAGTAATCTTCTTAAACGGTTTTTAATTCCTATTCTCATGGTTGAACCTTTATGTCAATATTTTGGTCAATGTGGTGGATGTGCAAGCCAGCACATAGCATACGATGTGCAATTAGATAATAAAAAGAAGCAGTTAGCACATTCGATTCAAGTGGAGTTAGATTCTATTCAAGTTTTTTCAGACAAAGAATATTTCTATAGGAATAGAATGGACATGATGTTTACTCCAAGAGGAATCGGCCTTAGAAAGAAGGGTGATTGGAGAAATTGTATTGATATAGAAAAATGTGTTATAGCAAACGAAAAATTGAATGAATTAATTAAAGAGATAAGGCATAATTTTCAGAATGTAGATTTTTTTGATGTGAAAAAGAATCAAGGAACATATAGATATGTCGTCATAAGAACTCCTGGAACTAAAGAATCATCAACATCTTCTATTTCGTTTGTATTAAATGAAGACTCTACAAAAACAGGCGAAGCAATCGACAAAATTAAACATTACGCTAAAACTTCAAGTGCAGAGAATATTGTTGTAACGTATGTTCCAAAACAAACAGACATGAGTATCTCAGAGGAATTTTTTGTTGTAAAAGGCAAAGATATGTTGACCGAAAATTATTTAGATAAAGAATTCACATATTCAATTCAAGGTTTTTTTCAAAACAATACTCCTATGGCAGAAAAGATGCACGAATACGTTCATGAATTATGTAGAAAACATGCATCTCAAGAATTAACGCTTCTAGACTTATATGCTGGAGTTGGAACTTTTGGAATTAATAATTGTAAATTTTTCAAGAACTTATTTATAATCGAATCTGACAAACATTGTGTTGCTGCTGCAAGAATTAATATTGAAAAAAACAAGATTGAAAATGCAGATATTATAGAAATGGATGCAATGCAATTAAAGAAAGTTGAATTGCCAGACAAGAATTTATTTGTAATAACAGATCCGCCTAGAAGCGGAATGCATCCAAAAACAATAGATCAATTGAATAAGTTGCGTCCAAAGGTTATAATTTATATTTCTTGCAACATTGAACAATTGGGAAAGGATTTGCCTAAGTTTAAAGATTATCAGTTGAAAAGTTCAGCAATGTTCGACTTATTTCCACATACACCACATGTTGAAGCGATTGTGGAGTTGGTGTTGAAGGAATATACTTCATTGAATATTTGAATCTTCCTCGACTTTGTCGTAAATCTTCCGGATTTTATGGACTAGATTTTATTAAGAGATGTGAGTTTTCTATTCTGTGAAATATTATATCGACACGTGTATATGGATTGATTATTGGGAAAATAGAAGTGATAATTTAAGACCGATTGGCGAATTCGCGTTTAAGTTTTTATCCAATATTGAAGAAGAGGATGAAATAATATACACAAAATTAACGCTAACTGAATTACGTAAATTCTATTCTGAAGAAACTATACTGTCAATACTGTCTATTATAAAAAAGCAATTAACATTTATTGAATATACTGAAGATGATTTTAATGTTGTAAAAACTTTAATATCGACAGGTTTACTACATAAAACTGACGCGTTACATATAACTGTAGCCAGACGTAAAGATGCATTATTCATTACAAGAGATAAACAAATATTACTATCGGGATTAATAAAATCATATATGCCAGAAGATTTAATCTAATTTCCAACCTTTTTCTTTAAGCAATTCGTCAAACGCTTCTTCCTTTGCTCTTCGGAGGTCTTCATCAGTCGTTTTAGTCTTTCCTTTACCAAAATTTTCTCTTACTCTTTGAATGTGTTGCTTCCTTTTTTCTTCATGAATCTTATCTCTAATAGCTTCTCTTATGAATTCTGTTTTAGTCGTATAAAGAGGTTTCATAACTTTTTCCATTTCTTTATTCAAAGATTCATCAAGTTTAATTGAAATTATATCCATAATACCTAGTAATACTAAGTAATTTATAAATTTTATGGGTAACCATATGGATGTGTATTAACTAATTCCATAAAACATTTAAATAACTATTTGAGTTCTATTATTATAAGACGATAAACATAGATAAGATCTAATATATGTGGGTGAAATAATGGCAAGTATGAACAAAAACAATGTAAAACAAACTGTAAGTACAAAACAAAACACCAGTAATGTGGCTGTAAAGATAAATAATTCTATAGTTAAGAATGTTAGAGCATTAAAGATGGTCTACTTCTTTAGCGAAGGAAATAAAGATATGAAAGATTTGCTCGGTGGAAAAGGTGCAAATCTAGCTGAGATGACAACTCTTGGTATTCCAGTTCCAGCAGGATTTACAATCACAACTGAAACATGTCATTTGTATTATGAATCAGGAAAGAAATTTCCAATAGGTTTAACTGAACAAGTTGATGCAAATATCATAAGATTAGAAAAAACAATGGGTACAAAATTTAATGATAGTACAAATCCTCTATTAGTTTCAGTTCGATCTGGCGCTGCGTCAAGCATGCCTGGAATGATGGATACAATATTAAATTTAGGAATCAACGACCAAGTTGTTGAAGCATTAATCAGAAAAACAAAGAATGAACGATTTGCATGGGATACATACAGACGATTTATTCAAATGTTTGGTAATGTTGTAATGGAAGTTGAACATCACTCATTCGAGGAAGAATTACACAAAATAAAATCTAAGAGAGGAGTTCAATTAGATACAGAATTAACTGCAGCTGATTTGAAAGAATTAGTTAAGAACTATAAAGCATTAGTATTGAAAGTTACTAAGAAAACATTCCCAGAGGATCCAAAAATACAATTATATATGGCAATTGAAGCAGTATTCGGTTCATGGAATAATGGTCGAGCAATCACATACAGAAAATTAAATGATATCCATGGATTAAAAGGCACTGCAGTAAATATTCAATCAATGGTCTTTGGAAACATGGGCGAATCGTCAGGAACTGGAGTTTGCTTCTCAAGAAATCCATCAACTGGAGAGAATAAATTCTATGGAGAATATTTGATGAATGCACAAGGAGAAGACGTTGTTGCAGGAATTAGAACTCCACAAAGTATTGACCAATTAGCAAAACAAAATCCAGTTGTATATAAGCAATTAGTTGGTGTAAGAGATAGTCTTGAAAAACATTACAAAGATATGCAAGATATGGAATTTACAATTCAAGAAGGTAAATTATACATCTTACAGACAAGAAATGGAAAGAGAACGGCTCATGCTGCATTAAAGATTGCAGTTGATATGGTCGGGGAAAAATTAATTGATAAGAGAACAGCAGTATTAAGAGTTGAACCAAATCAATTAGACCAATTATTACATAAACAGATAGATCCAATTGCAAAAAAGAAAGGAGAATTAATTGCACGAGGATTACCAGCAAGTCCAGGAGCTGCTGTTGGAAAAATAGTATTCACAGCTGAAAGAGCAGATGAATTATCTAAGAATAAAGAAAAATTAATTTTAGTAAGAACAGAGACTAGCCCAGAAGATTTAATTGGAATGAATGTAAGTCGAGGAATCTTAACAGCACGTGGAGGAATGACAAGCCACGCAGCAGTTGTAGCTAGAGGCATGGGTAAATGTTGTGTATCAGGATGTCAAGATATTGAAGTCGATGAAAAAAATAAGATTTTAATTATTAAGAAGACTGGACTAAAATTAAAAGAATTAGAATACATAACATTAGATGGTGCAACTGGAGAAGTATTCAAGGGACAATTGAATCTTGTAGAACCGGGAGTTTCTGGAAACTTTGAAACATTAATGAAATGGGCTGATGAATTTAGAACTCTAAAGATAAGAACTAATGCAGATGTTCCAAGAGATGCAAAAGTTGCAAGAGACTTCGGAGCAGAAGGAATTGGATTATGCAGAACTGAACACATGTTCTTCGAGGGAGACAGAATTAAAGCAATGCGTGAAATGATACTTGCTGAAAATCTCGAACAGAGAAAAAAGGCTCTTGCAAAATTATTGCCATACCAGAAATCTGACTTCCTAGGATTATTCAGAGAAATGAATGGGTTACCAGTAACAATAAGATTACTTGATCCGCCATTACACGAATTCTTACCTAATGAAGAGAAAGATATTCAGGAATTAGCAAAAGAATTGAAGATAACAGTTCAGAAAATAAAATCTATATCGGCATCACTACATGAAGTAAATCCTATGCTTGGACATAGAGGATGTAGACTAGGAATTACATATCCAGAAATAACTGAAATGCAAGTTCAAGCAATAATGGAAGCAGCATGTGAATTGACTCTAAAGAAAATTGTTGTACAACCTGAAATAATGGTTCCATTAATCGGAAACGTTAAGGAATTAATACATCAAAAAGAAATAATAAAGAGAGTCGCGGATGCAACACTTGCAAAATACAAAGTAAACTTGAAGTATATGATTGGAACAATGATTGAAGTTCCACGTGCAGCTTTAACTGCTGACACTATTGCTGCAGAAGCCGAATTCTTCTCATTCGGAACAAATGATTTGACGCAAATGACATTAGGATTTTCAAGAGACGACATAAGTAAATTCTTGCCAGAATATTTACATAAAAATATTTTGGAAAAAGATCCATTTGCAGTATTAGACCAGGTTGGCGTCGGACAACTAATCAAGATGGCAGCAGATAAAGGTCGATCTGTCAAACCTAACTTGAAACTTGGAATTTGTGGAGAACATGGTGGAGAACCATCAAGTATAGCATTCTGTCATAAGATAGGATTGAACTATGTTTCATGTTCGCCATATAGAGTTCCAATTGCAAGACTTGCAGCTGCACATGCAGCATTGAAGAGCAAGTAA
>Ga0265322_10000066_pt1 | contig 51953 bp, 47 predicted proteins | sample 41222metaG_FD_193584 | JGI IMG/M metagenome (GOLD analysis project Ga0265322, IMG submission 193584) | Rhizosphere microbial communities from Carex aquatilis grown in University of Washington, Seatle, WA, United States - 4-12-22 metaG | ecosystem: Host-associated > Plants > Roots > Rhizosphere...
ACCGCTGTATTCGGTATGATAACCGGCTACCAGTTCCGGCTCCGCTTCCGGAAGATCGAACGGCAAACGGTTCGTTTCCGCAAACGATGCGACGAGAAACGTGATAAAACCGATCGGCTGAAGAAAAATATTCCAGTGCCAGCCGGCTTGCGCTTCAACGACTTTATCGAGCTGGAGACTTCCGGCAATCATCACGACGCCGATGACCGAAACACCCATCGATAATTCATAGCTGATCATCTGTGCGGAAGAACGCATGCCGCCGAGCAACGAATATTTATTGTTCGACGACCAGCCGCTGAGCGTTACGCCGTACACGCCAAGCGATGTTAATGCCAGAATATAGAGAATGCCGATATTGACGTCGGCAATTTGCAATTTGATATCGTGACCGAACAGATTGATATGATTGCCGAACGGCACAACGGCAAATGTCGTGAGAGCAACGGTAATAGAAATAATCGGTGCGAGATCATGAATGAATTTATTCGCTTTTGCCGGAACGATATCTTCCTTCATGACGAGTTTGAGAACGTCTGCCAAGGGCTGCAGCAATCCCTGCCAGCCGACGCGGTTCGGTCCGATGCGGTTTTGTATCGCCGCGGCAACTTTCCGCTCGACAAGCACAATGTATGCGACGGCGCCGAGCATCACGCCCATCACGACGGCGATTTTTATGACGGTAATCAGAATTTCCATAATAATTTACGCGGTTACTTTTTCTTGTTTGGTGAACTTCATGCCGCGGGAACCGAGGCGCAGGTAACTCATTCCTTTGAATGAAGGAATAGAAGCGGCAATATCGTTAAAGACGTCGGTCTCGGTTGCATATTTCCATTTCGCTCCCATCACGCCGGCAATGGCGAGAAGAATCCGCCACGAAGCGCGGGCATCGCGGCGAGGACCTTTCGTCCATCGGTCGTTGTGTGCACCGAATTTGTCGAGACGGCTCATTGAAAATCCGTCGAGCGAACGATCCTGCTCGATCGTTGCGACGGCTGCACGGATGCGCTGAACTCTTCCTTCGAAATTCGTCATCGTTCCATTCTTTTCAGCATAGGTTGCGCTGGAAAGAATGATATCGGCAAGTTTTGTCGTCGCATTTTCATTAGAAGCATGCACGATCAGAAGATCCAGTTTAGATAATACTTCGGCAACCGACGGATCGGCGGCAATATCGTCATCCAAAACATACAATGCCTTGATCACGCCGTTGCGGATATCATTGATGATCGATTGAAATCCGGATGAAGCCGTTTCCGGTTGCACACCGACTTCTCTCGCGCCGGTCGCATTCGGCGATTTATCGGCACGGATCAAAATATCGTCCTGATCGCCTTCAACTGTATGCGACATCAGGTCCATCCGTTTCATGCCGAGGAAACTCATCAGTTTGACGAGAAGATAATTATCTTCGTTGGTTGCAAACGGTGAACCGATGGCAGCGATTTCCTGTTTCTTGAATGTTTTCAATTCATAAGCGACTTTAGCAAGCGCTTCATCCCATGCAACTTCAACAAGTTTTCCCTCTTTCCGGATCATCGGCGCTTTAATGCGATTGTCCGCATTAACGGACTTGAACGTATTCAATCGACCGGCATCGCACATCCAGTAATCGTTCACGTCGGGATTGAAACGCGGCGTCAAGCGAAGAATTTCGTTGTTGCGCACCCACATTTTCGTATTGCAACCGCGGGAACAGCCGGTACAGATCGTATCGGTCGATGATAATTCCCACACGCGCGCTTTGAAACGGAAATCGCGGCTGGTCAGAGCACCGACCGGGCAGATATCGATCGTGTTCATCGAGTACGGATTGTCCAATTTCTCTTCCGGAAATGTCGTTAACTCGACATGGTCCCCACGATTGGTAAATGTCAATTGCGGTTTCTTGGCAATCTCATCACAGAATCGGATACAACGGGAACACATGATACATCGTTCGGTATCAAGCATAACGCGTGGACCGAGCTCGACACGTTTCGGTTTGCGAACTTTTTCAAACTCAAAGCGGCTGGCGCCTTCGCTGTATTTGTATGCATAATCCTGAAGCTTGCACTCACCCGCTTCATCGCAAATCGGACAATCCAGCGGATGATTGATGAGAAGAAATTCCATGACCGCCTGTTGTGCGTTGATAACTTTATCGGAATTGGTTTTCACTACCATACCGTCGGCCACTTGCGTCTGACAGGCAATAGCAAGCTTCGGCATTTTTTCCACTTCCACGAGACACATGCGGCAGTTTCCGGCAACAGTCAATTTCGGATGCCAGCAAAAATGAGGAATCTGAATTCCTTGTTCGAGCGCCGCCTGGATGATCGTCAATTTGTTATCGACTTCGTATTGCTTACCGTCAATTGTAATTTTTGCCATTCGATCTGTTCTGTTTCAATTCATGAATTTGTTGTTTATCAATTACGCCTGCAGAAGATGATACGATTCTTCCAACTGCTTGCAATAATTCTGATGAAATTTCTTCAACGTTCGGACCAATTCTTCGATCTCATCGATTGGCGGAAGAAAAGTCGTCCGGAAATGCAACGTTCCGGGAAGCTGTCCGAATCCGGAACCGGGAACGACGCAGATACCGGTTTGTTCGAGCATCGCCATGCAATAGTCTTCATCGCGTTTCGTTTCATGTTCAAGTCGTTCTTCGGATGACATGGAAGCAACAATGCTTTCCGGTTCGGGCGGAAGTTCGAATTTCACAAACGCATACATTGCACCTTGCGGTACAACAAGCGACATCCCTTCAATCTTGTTCACTTCCCGACCGAGCAATTCAGCTTTCGCCTTCAACGCATCCAAAATTGCATTCCGTTCCCTGACGTACGTTTCATGACTTTCATCGCCGGGTTGCGGCGGTGAGACCATGAGATACGTTGCAAACTGGCCGGGAAGATTCGCACAAAGAGAAATTGACTGCTGTTTCACAAGTTCGGCAAGAACATCGTTCGGAATATTCCGGAATTCTACGTAACCGCCGCGGTGACCGCATTCACCGAGAAATCCTTTCGATATAGAATGAAAACTGAAAAGTGTAACTTCTTTCTCACCCACATCATGCATCACTTTTGCAAACGAATAAAATTTTGCTGACGGATGATAAATATTTTCCTGGTAGACTTCATCGGCAAAAATCGAGAGACGATGGCGGCGTGCAAATCCGACGATCATCTTGATGCTTTCATACGAAAGCACCGCGCCGGTCGGATTTCCCGGATTGATGACGGCAACAGCCACCGGATTCATGCCGTCACGAATTCCCTTCTGAATACTTTCCGTTAGAATCGATTCGTTCAGTTGCCATGAATTCTGTTCATCAATATAATATCCGATCTGTTTGCCGCCGTACAACGTGATGGTCGCGCTGTACAGAGGATATTGAGGTATCGGAATCATGATCGCGTCATTCTGATTTTTCAATAGAGCAAGAATGGCATTTTGAACGCCTTTGCTCGCACCATCGGTCAGAATAACGGAATCGCGCGTTGCCGGAATGCCATCACGCTTGTGAATAAAATCGGCAACTGCCTGCCGGATAAACGGAATGCCTGCACTTTGCGAGTAGGCGCCCGTTCCCGGTGAATGTTTCGTCAAAATTGTTTGAACGCGTTGGACGATATCTTTCGGATAGCTCTTGAGAACTTCCGGATTTTGAAGAAGAGCAGGATTTTCAAGAAGGCTTAACGTCTGACGGAGATACGAAAGCGGTTTCTGCTTCAGCGCCTGCGGATTTCCGATATTGCAGTAAATGATTTTTCTTCCGCTTTCTTCAAGCTTTTGTGCACGGTTGACGATCGGTCCGCGAACGGCATATTCCGCCATCAACAAATTTTTATTCAGAGATTGAATCGATATCATGTTATGCTCTTGCCAATTGCGCAGACATGGTGGTCGCTTGATCTTTCTGCGCGGTAAAAATCACGGTGGAAAATTTTTCAGGGTTTAATAATTTATGAGCAACATCGGAAACATCATCGACCTGGACTTCATCGATCGATCGTAAAATTTCATCGAGAGAAAGGTATTGTCCGAAATAAAGCTCGCCGCTTCCGAGCCGCATCATCCGGTTCGACATGCTTTCAAGACTCAGCATTGTCGTTCCTTTCAATTGCGCTTTTGTGCGTTTCAATTCCGCTGCGCCGATCGGTTTTTCGCGAAGCTTTTCCAGTTCGCGATACATCAATGACAACGATTTATCGATATGTTTGTTATCGGTTCCAATGTACATGCCAAAACTGCCGGTATCGCTGAGAAGATTGGCGAATGAAAAGACGCTGTAAGCAAAACCGTACCGTTCGCGGATATTTTGAAACAACCGCGAACTCATTCCTTCACCGAGAAGAGAATTCAAAACCAGCAACGGATACCGGTGATTGCTTTGGACACTGTAACCGATCGTTCCCAAACAGATATGCGCCTGGGTTATCGGTTTTTCGTATGTGAATTTTTTGGCATTGACACGGTTTGCGACACGCGATCGCCTGCCGGAAGATTTTTTCTTGTCACGCAGGGAAAAATATTTCTGAACGAGACCGACAAACAGTTCGTGATCCACATTGCCGGCAGCGGCAACAACGATATGCTGTGGAATATAATGTCGGCCAATGTACGATTGCAATTGATTCCGGTTGAAACTCCGGATATTTCCCTCTTTGCCGATAATCGGGAAACCGAGCGGATGTTTGTAATAAACATTTGCATCCAGGTAATCGTGAATAAGGTCATCCGGATCATCTTCAATATTCTTCAGCTCTTCAAGAATGACGCCGCGTTCTTTTTCGATTTCTTTCGGATCGAACTGCGGATGCTGAACGAGTTCGGAAAGGACTTCAAGCGCTTTTTCGATATGATCATCGAGAATGCGTGCATAATAACAGGTGTGTTCTTTTGTCGTGAAGGCATTCAAATAACCGCCGACCGATTCGATGCTTCGGGCAATCTGCTGGGAAGTGAATTTTTCCGTTCCCTTGAATACCATATGCTCGATAAAATGGGAGATGCCGTTATTGCGTTCATCTTCATCCCGCGAACCGACATCAAGCCAGACCCCGACGGAGATGGACCGTACGTGCGGAAGCGATTCCGTCACGATGCGGATTCCGTTTGGAAGTTGAGTCTTCTTGTATTCAGACTGAACCGAAAACTGTGAATTTACAGCAGACTGCGGCAAGATTTTATTCATTCTTCTCAAAGAAAATTCTTTCAATCAAAAATATACGCAATCTGCACGGGATAATCAACTTTGAACGATGTAAATCCAATAAGGTTTGAGTTTCTGATGGAAATTCGGTTATCAGAAGGCGGCGGAGCGGAGAAGTTCCTGAATTTTCGTTACGACCATATCGACGGCAACTGTATTTTCGCCGCCCATCGGGACGATAATGTCAGCCCAGCGTTTACTCGGCTCGACAAATTCGAGATGCATCGGTTTGACCGTCGAAATGTATTGCTGCATGACCGATTCGATGGAACGGTTGCGTTCGAGCAGATCACGCTTCAGCCGGCGCAAGAGCCGTTCGTCGGCATCGGTATCGACGAACAATTTGATGTCCATCAGTTCGCGTAACTTTTTTTCCACAAAAATCAAAATTCCCTCGACGATAATTACACCGCGCGGTTCAACAAGAACAAATTCCGGCAACCGGCGATAGGTTGTGTAATCATACATCGGCTGACGGATCGGTTTGCCTTTTTTCAATTGACCAAGATGTTCGATGAGGAGTGAAGTTTCGAGAGCATTCGGATGGTCGAAATTAATCTGCTCAATCGGAGTATCGTGAAAGGTCTTAATGTCGCGGTAATAATAATCATGCCGAAGAACAATAACCTGATCCTGTGCGAAATGAGACAATATCTTTTGCGTGACGGTCGTTTTGCCCGAACCCGTTCCGCCAGCAATGCCGATGACAAGAGGATCTTTCATACTGCTTCAATATACGGGAAATGAGCAGCAGAAGCAACGTTGTTGTTTCCCTGAAAATGTTTTTTTACATTGTTCCGACCAGAACGAACCCAAAAAAATGCTGACCACGATATTTCTTTTATTTACGATTGCGTATGTTGTCCAAATGCTCATTCTCCGGATGGGACTCACGCGATCCGAAAAAGCAGCAGGCGCAGAACGATACGAGCCTTCGGTTTCCGTCATCGTGGCGGCGCGGAATGAGGAAGAGCATATCGGAGATTGCATCTCGTCGCTTTTACAACTCGATTATCCGCCGGCAAAACTTGAAATCATTATTGTCAACGACAATTCCACCGATCAAACGGCAAATCGGATCAGCTCGTTTTTAGGGAAATCTCCAACTCTCAAAATGGTTACTGTCGTTCCGGGCACAGGAGCCATGCGGGGAAAAGCAAATGCACTCGGTCAGGGAATTCATCAATCGTCGGGAGAAATTTTATTGTTTACGGATGCCGATTGTACCGTTCCCCGACAATGGGTTCGCACGACGGTACAATATTTTACCGATGATGTCGGTGTCGTCGGCGGCTTCACGCTCCTCAAAGCAAATCGGATATTTGAGGGCATACAAAGTCTCGACTGGATATTCCTCTTCAGCCTGGCATCGTCCATGGCAGGTTTGAATCGTCCTCTGACGGCAATTGGCAATAACGTCAGCATTCGAAAAGCAGCGTATACTGCTATCGGAGGATATGAGGTAATTCCGTTCAGCGTGACGGAAGACTATGCCCTGGTTCATACGATTTATCAGAATACAAAATATCGTGTCGTTTTTCCGGTCAATCCCGATACAGTTGTCATCAGTTCCGCATGCCAGACATTGCATCATCTCTATCATCAGAAACAACGATGGGGTGTCGGCGGATTGGACATGGTATTTCGCGGAAAAGTTATCGGGATTATCGGATGGCTGGCAAAAACGGGAATGATCGTTACGGCACTTCTTGGGGAGGGGAAAATTTTTCTGATCAATGCCTGCGCTATTGGTATCATAGAATTATTCTATTTATGGAAACCGCTTTCCCGGCTCAACAAAATCGCGTTACTCAAATATTTCGCCGCCTTCGAGATATATTTTTCAATATATGCCATTGCCACACCATTCATCGCCTACTTCAGGAAAAAAGTCGTTTGGAAAGAACGCAATCTCTAAGAACGGCTAAAAACAAAACCGCCTTCCGGATTGGGGAAGGCGGCAAGAAAAACATGGTATCGAAATTTTATGCCCGCGTACGTGAGCTGGCAATATTCAGGCGTTTCAATTTATAACGGAGAGTTTGTTCCGTCATTCCTAAAAATCCTGCCGCTTTCGATTGATTGAATCCGAATTTTTGAAGAGCGCGTTCGATAATTCCTTTTTCGATGGCATCAAGAGATTTGTCGAGAACGAAATCCTGTCCGTTGACAATATTGTTGATCATCTTGACGACTTCCGTCTTTTCATCGATGAGTTCCGGCGGCAACATAAAGCGCCCGCCGTTGGAGAAGAGAACGGACTTGTCGATCACCGCTTTCAACTCACGGATATTTTCACGCCAGCTTTGCCGGACCAGAACATCGATCGCGTTGATATCGATGACCAATTCCCCGATACCGATTTCTTTGCACAGTTCCGAAGAAAAATGTTTCACGAGAAGCGGAATATCTTCCGGCCGGTCACGCAACGGAGCGATGAATACGCGATCGAAATCGGACATTTTATTATACAAATCTTCCAGGAGCTTTCTTTTTTCCACCAGTGATCTGGGATCTTCCTTGACCGTGACGATCAAGCGAATATCGACCGGTTCGGACTTATTGCTGCCGATGCGACGGGTTGTGCGTTCGTTCATGAACGCAAGAATTTTCATTTGATTCCGGAAGCTTGCTTCTTCAATTTCTTCAACAAGAACGGTTCCGCCGTTGGCAATTTCAAAGAGTCCTCTCTTCGTCGTATAATTGGTGCCTTCAACACCGCGATCATATCCGAACAAAACGGCTTCCAATTCCTTGTCGTCGAGAACGGAAAGATTGATCGACATGAACGGTTTTGATGCGTTCGGATCCTGTCCCAGCGAATAAATATCTTTGGCGACCGCCCCCTTGCCGACTCCTGCCTCACCGATAATAAGAACGTCACGACGGGATTTTGCAAGAGAATGGATTTGTTTGAGAAGCTGTTCGACTGCCTTACTTTTTCCGATGATAGGATATTCCATACCATCGATATTTTTTTCATCGAACTGCCTCGTCTTTTTTTCTTTTTCCATACAACATTCCTCTTAAAATTGCTTCAAACTCAAATTTTATTTACCCGACGGATTTTGAAACAAACGTCCGTTAAAGATTTTCAAATTAAAAAAATGAGAAAGCACCAAATTATCTACCCAATCACGCCACCGGCTGATCTCCTTCGGATGTTCTGCCAGTTCAAGTTCGTAAAATTCTCCTTGAACTGATGTGATGAACCGCAATCTCAGACTGAAAAAGAGTACCATCATCACTTCGGCAAAAATAGTGATATATTGCCCCACGGCAAACAACTCCGTCATGGAACCCCATTCGACGCTCTTGATATAACCCCAGTTATGCAAAATATCCATCGAAGAACTTAAGAGAACCAAGAACATAATTTTATCGATGTATGCACCCTGGGGCGGATCCTTTTTATATTGGTATCCGAAAAACAACAAAATAAAACCGACGAGAAGCACATTCATGTAAATCATATTCAGGAAAAGCGGTTTCAACAATAAGACCCTCCAATTTTCAGATTCAAGGTACGGCACAAGTTCTTCGATACGTTTGAGATTTGCATCGGGATAAAGATCAGCGACCGGAACACCGTTCTTCCAGGCTTGCAGTGTCACATTGTTACCGAGAACCTGAGCGCCGGGAATTTCATGATGGGTGTTTCTGTAGGTATCTGCCGCGGCATCAAGCGTTCGCCACTGCTGGATATCTTCCGTTGAATAGAGATACAGGGGTTCCTGGAAAAAAGGATAAAAGAGATAGCCAAAGAAGGTGAAGACGATGACGACCGTTGCCAGATATTTTTGATAAACTTTGAAATCCCGGAACAGTAAATCCATCACCAGGTAGACAATGGCAAATGAAAGGGTTAATACATACGCAATGGATGTGTATTGAAAATAAATATGCGATGCATATTTATAACCCGGGAAAATCGCAATCCCCATGAAGTCCCACAACAACGAGAAAAAGGCAACAGCAAAATAAATAAGAAAATTTATAAAAATAAATTTATTTTTGGGATTAGGTTCTTTTCGAATGATAAAAATCGAGATGAGGAACAAAAGGATCTGAACAAAGGTGTTAAAATGCCCTGCCGTGGAAGTTTCCTTATGTGGAAGCACCATCATTCCCACCAAATACAGTGAAAAGATGCTGAACCAAATTATAAGAATTTTTAATGGAGTTTTCATCTCAATATCCTACAATAAGCACGGTATGACATTGTTACCGATTCCAATATATGTATTTTTAAGCGTTTTGTCAAGAGTAATCGCAATTATTTTTTGATATGTTGAAAAAAGTGATGACCCTCACGCAAAAATGCATGGTAAAAATTTTCACGCATTTTCATTGAAATTCTTGATAACCAGACACGCATTTATTAGCTTAGTCTCGTGGAATTTTATCCCCATTATGGCCTTTAGGCCTATCAAATTAGCGAAAACTAGTTCATTTTAAAAAATAAATAAACATTCTAAGGAGACCACCATGTCGCGCAGAAATAGAAATCGTTTCTTTTCTATAATTGTGACTTTGGCACTTGTCATCGTCACAAATATAGCCATTTCGTTCGGTGCAAGCACCAAAGCTACCGTACCCATTTTACCGGATTCTCCTCGTCCGAGAGCAACTGTTCCAATTTTACCAGATTCACCTCGTCCGAGAGCTACCGTTCCAATTCTACCGGATTCGCCTCGTCCGAGAGCTACCGTACCCATTTTACCGGATTCTCCTCGTCCGCGATAAGCTCGCAGATTCTCAACTAAACCCCGGTCGGTTTTCGGCCGGGGTTTTTTTTTGCAATGTTCAGAAAAATTCATTTCTTGTTCTATGAATACAACTATTTCAAAGCTTTCCGGTTATTCGTTGTACATACTTCTCTTCGGGTTAACTTTTTTTACCGCAACACTCGCCGGCGTTCAATGGCTGAATAAAGATCCGTTTGAATTATCGAACTTTCATTTCGGACTCACGTATTCTTTCGCTCTACTTTTTTTTCTCTCTTCACATGAGTTCGGTCATTATTTTGCCGCACGTATTCACAAGGTCTCAACGACACTTCCTTTTTTCATTCCGATACCTCCATTTTTGAATCCGTTCGGGACGATGGGAGCTGTCATCCGCATCCGCTCTCCGTTTCAATCCAGGCGATCATTATTCGATGTCGGTATTGCCGGACCGGTCGCCGGTTTCGTCATCACCTGTTTGATCCTGGCCGTCGGTTTTATAACGTTACCCGGGAAAGAATATCTCTTTTCCATTCATCCTGAATACGCTACAAAAACGGAAATTCCAACCGGCGGATTTACATTCGGCACGTCGATATTATTTTGGGCATTATGCAAAATCTTTTCAGCACGATCATTCGTACCGCCGATGAATGAAATCTATCATTATCCATTATTGTGCGCAGGGTGGTTTGGGCTCTTCGTCACCGCCATGAATCTCCTTCCTGTCGGTCAATTGGACGGCGGACATATCATGTATGCTCTCGTAGGACAACGGACACAAAAATATATCGCACGCACAACGTTCGTCCTCTTGATCCTTCTCGGATTAACCGGTGTCGTATCTCTTATAGTGCACGGGGCTCTTCAGATCGGAACACTGGGCTGGTTGTTCTGGGCAGCAATTCTCTTTTTCATTGTAAAATTGGAACACCCGCCGATTCTCGTGCCGGATGAATTAACCCCCGGGCGAAAAATTTTAGGATGGGTAAGCTTTCTCGTTTTTATCCTGACATTTCCACCTGTCCCATTTTTTGAATAAATCGGTCAAAAATCATTTGTCTACCTTGACTTTTAACTGCCATTTTATTAGCTTACATAAACACACTCACTACTTACAGGATCTATTACCCGACGTTTTTGCTACGATTTGATGTAATCATTCACATTTGAATTTTAAAACTTTGGGTAAGACTCGCCGTATTGCCATCGAAAAAATGTTGTTTTTTCCTGATAACCGGAAAATACGTTTTATTGTTTCCAGTTTTTTAGTCAGCTTGGGGATTCTCTTTTCTTCGTGTGAGAAAAAGGAAGACAATCCGGTCGACACATCGTATGCTACCCCGTATCTTTCTCTCGTTTCATTCAATCATGCCGTTCTGAATTTGAACACCGATAACACCGGAAGCGTTCAACAAATCGATAGTGTCACGTACAGGATCACAATACTATTTAATGGAAATGCCGTTCTCAATGCTTCCGAATTACCGGCACAGGGAGTCGTAACGGCATTCAAACCGAATGAAACTTTGCCGTTTGCCCAATTTTCATTTTTCCTGCAGTCCACCGGATCCGATTCGTTCCAATTTTCGTCACCGCTCACATTTACTATTAAGAATACCGACATCGGCACGATGGTATTCCAATTTTCCATCACAACCGTTTCGGGGAGTTCCAGCAATCTCGTCCAGCAATCATTGGTGATTCAACGAAATGTCAATCATCCCCCGGTCATTCTCAATGTCGCTCTTCCCGATACGGTCGTTTTGCCGGCGCATGATTCATTGTTGATCAAAATTACTGCTCAGGTCAGCGATCCTGACGGTCTCGGTGATGTTGGTGAAGTGTTTTTCTACAGTCTCAATTCTACCAATCCGCAACAAAAATTCGAAATGTACGACGATGGCGGCAGGGTATTTCCGAACGATGGCGACGATGTTGCCGGAGACGGAATTTATACTATCATCATTAAAATTGTGGATACTCCTTTTGTGCGACAGGTTGGAACGTTTCATTTTGAGTTTCATGCTGCCGACAAAGAAGGCGCTTCGGCCACACCCATCACTAAAAGTTTGACGATACAATGATGCGCAAAACCACGAAATATCTTTTTGGAGTATGTATCGTTCTTCTGGTTTTCAACACCGGGGTATTCAGCCAGAAGAAATTTTTGCGCCGGTTTGAAATTTATTCCACCAGTATCCATACCTCCATCACGCCACCGAGTAATAATGTTTCCCACATGGCAGTCGATACGTCTCGTGGAATAACATCCTTATGGATTGGAACGGGAAAAGGATTAGCAAAGAGTTCGAATACGGGAAGATCATGGATTGATTATGGTTCGGATCCGGCTTTTGCCGATCCAGGTATTTTTGCCATCTCATCAATGAATAATACTATCATTTGGGCTGCAACAGGACACGATGAAAATACCGACGGCGGGAGTGTCCAGACGGGCAGCGGCTATGCTTTCAGTACGAACGGCGGAACATCGTGGCAACATCTTCGTCAGGCAATGGACAAGCAACAAGACAGTCTTCTTCACTACGGCATCGATACGATCTGGTTTCTGCCGGTCGTTGTTCCGGAAGAAAACGTTACCTTCGACGTTGCACTCACACCGGGAGTGGAATGGATTTCAAGCTGGGCAAGCGGTTTACGGAAGTCGACCGATAACGGTCAACATTGGCAGCGCATCCCGCTTCCGCCGGATAACAGGAATTCGATCAAACCGACCGATACGTTATGGACGTACGCGACAAACGATACGTTACATCAACATAAAATTCTTCCGCGATTCGATCCCCGGTTAAATAATAATTTTCTTGCATTCTCCGTTTACGCGGCCGATAGCAATACCCTCTGGTGCGGTACAGCCGGTGGAGTGAACAAATCAACCGATGGCGGACAAAGCTGGGTTAAATTCAGTCATCAAAATCAATCAAAACCGATTCTCGGTGATTGGGTTATCGCCATACGGGGACAGCGCATGCAAAATACGCTCCGTATCTGGACGACAAATTGGGTTGCCTCAGATAATGCTGAAAGTTATGGCGTCAGTTATTCGGACGATAGCGGAAGTTCATGGACCAATCTTCTGCAGGGAATCCGTGCCTACGATTTTTCATTTGATTCCTCGATTTGTTATATCGCAACGGATAACGGAATTTTCCGCACATCCGATGGCGGGCTTTCATTTACAAACTTTTCGAATTTCGATGATCCTACAAATCATCAAACGATCACCTCACCGCAAGTGTATACCTCAGCCGTAGTTGGCGATACTGTTTTCATCGGAACCGGCGACGGTGTTGCACATACGATCGATAGCCCCGAGCACCCTTTCGGTTCTCAATGGAGTGTCGGGCGCAGTTATGTTCCTCTGCAATCGTCGTCGTCAACATACGCGTATCCGAATCCGTTTTCTCCGGGAAGCGAACCGATACGCATTCATTACAAATTACCGAACAGCGGTTCGACCGCAAGCCATGATGTACGGATTCAAATTTTCGACTTCGGCATGAACCGTGTCAGAACATTAATCAATTCATCGCGAACCGGTTCATCAGATTTCGATGAAATCTGGAACGGACTCGATGACCACCAGCGGATGGTAGCCAACGGTGTGTACTTATACCGGATCGATATCGATGCTCAAAATGCAGTGTTCGGAAAAATAATCGTTCTCCAATAATGTCATGAAGAAATTTCTCATCATATCAGTCGCTCTATTGTTCGGTATCCTGCCGCTCATTGCCCAGGATGCCGGAACAGCCGGCGCTTTCGCCCGGATGGGATTCGGGGCGCGCGGCATGGCGATGGGCAATGCGATGATTGCCGTAACGACCGGGGAACTGGCAACATATTATAATCCGGCTGTTTCTGCTTTTTCGGAATTCCGGACTGCTCAGGCAACCTACAGTTTCCTTTCACTCGATCGCTCATTGAATTTTTTGAGCTATACGCAAGCAATCAAACCGACAGCCGGTATTTCCATCGGTCTCATCAACGCCGGCGTGAACAATATTGATGGACGCGACGGGGACGGTGTTCACACGGATAATTATTCAACCTACGAAGATCAATTTTATATTTCATTCTCCAACCGCATCGACCCGCACATCTCTATCGGCGGTACTGTCAAACTCTACCAGAGTAAATTATTCGATCAGGTCACTTCGACAACGGTAGGGTTTGATGTCGGCATCTGTGTGATTGCGACCAAAGACCTGTCCATCGGCGCCGCGATGCAGGATATTAACTCAAAGTACAAGTGGAACACAACTTCCATTTACGGAACCGACGGACAAGAAACGGACGATGCTTTTCCGTCACTTCGCCGCATCGGTTTGGCATATACTCCGCCCGGTTTACATGGTATCATTACGGCAGAATTTGAAAATTCTTCTAAGAACACCAATATTATACGGTTCGGTGCGGAATATGCTATCGTCGAAGCATTCACCGTCCGCGGTGGTGTAGATCGTATCGATTTCAGTGATAATGCAACCGGCGCAAAACCATCATTTGGATTTTCCGTAAAAAATTCCTTCAATGGATGGTCACCGGCATTGAATTATGCATTCGTGTTCGAATCGTTTGCCCCTCAAGGAATGCACATTATCACGCTATCGGCAACATTATAGCCATTATGAGAAAAATTTTATTTTTATTGATTTGTGTAAGCATGTTTCACCGGGTTGCTCACGCTCAAGCCGGCGAAACCGGCTTATCATTTCTGAAACTTGGCGTCGGCGGCAGAGCTCTCGGCATGGGTGAAGCGTACACTGCCGTTGCATCCGACCCGACGGCGATGTATTATAATCCTGCCGCGCTTTCACAAACCGATAATTCACAAATACTGTTGATGCACAAAGAATGGATCGAAGGTGTGAAGAACGATTACCTCGGAGCAACCACAACATGGAATGCCTTCCGGTTCGGTGTGAGTGTCAATTCGACCAGTGTGGATGATATCGAGTTACGATCGGTTCCGGGACCTCCCATCGGAACATTCGACGCGCGCAACGGCGCAATCGGCATTTCCGTTTCGTATGCAATCATGCCTTCTTTGAGTCTCGGCATGACTGCAAAGTATTTGTATGAAAAAATATTGGTCGACGAAGCTACCGGTTATGGAATCGATATCGGAGCGGAATATAAAACGGAATGGAATATTATGCTCGCTGCCAGTATTTCCAATCTTGGCTCGATGAACCCGCTCGCAAACGAATCATCCGTTTTGCCGCAAATTTTCCGGGCAGGCGGTGCATACGCAATTCCTCTCAACGACATGGATGGAACTCTCACCCTTGCCTCCGATGTTGTTTCTATTACAAACGATAATATTACGCACATGCATTTTGGCGCTGAACTCGAGTATCATCATGCTTTTGCTCTGCGTGCCGGATATCAAACCGGATACGATACAAAAAATTTCAGTGCAGGCATCGGCTTTTATTATAGCTTGCTCAAGTTCGATTATGCCTACGTACCGTTCGGGGAAGATTTCGGCGCAACGCATACGTTTTCTTTAGAATTAGATTTTAAGTAAGGTTTGAAAATCATAATCAGCGTTAACGAGGCATCATGAGATATTTGTTCTTAATTCTTTTCATTATTATTGGCAGTGTCTTAGGCATTGCCGGCGACAAAACCGAATTGCAATGGCGTTCATTCGATGCCGGTCTCGCCGAAGCGAAGGCAACTCACAAGAAAATTCTCCTCGATGTCTATACCGATTGGTGCGGTTGGTGCGGTTGGTGCAAAAAATTGGATAGCGATGTGTATTCCAACAAAAAAGTCGCGACGTATCTTGTACAAGCTTATATCCCTATCAAACTCAATGCCGAATCTGCAAAAAAATTGAGTTATAAAGATAAAGCTCACTCCGAAACGGAACTTGCGCAAGCGTTCGGTGTGCGGAGTTATCCGACGATTATTTTCCTCGATTCGAACGGTGAGCCGATCAATTCGTTAGGCGGATATGTCGATGCCGACCGTTTTCTTCCGATCGTTCAGTATATCGGCGACGATCATTATAAGAACATGACATGGGATGAATATAAATCCAAAAATGGGTTGGGCAAAGAGAAATCGAACTGACGTTTTGGGAATGTGAGTTCTTTTAGTTCCCTTTTTTTATCATTCTAATCATTTAATCAGCGGTCAGCGGGTTCAAGTCCTGCCGTGCCCACAAAATCACTTCTTGGGTTGACGTTCTTCAAAAAAGTAAGTATCTTTCCCGAAAATAATTCTCCTGAGAAACATGAAATCTGAAATAGGATTCTTTGCTTTTTTAATTGTAATGATATGTGCTTTTTTATCATTGCAATATTGTGTCAAAGAATCACAGAATAAAATGCCACCTGTGACAGAGTCAAAGAATGAAATGCCATCGGGTGTTGTTATCTCTGGCGATTCTGCGTATTACCCCGATGCATTTTCTCGGATAAATATTTCAGAACAAAATAGTTTGGACTCGGTTGGATGTTTTCCGAGCTACGACAGTGAGCCAAAAATATTAAAACAGGGAGAAGCACTCTATCCCAAGGATGAAGTTAAAGATAAGCGCGAAGGTGATACTAAAGTTAAATTGTGGATCGATGAGAAAGGGATTCCACGGCTTGCTTTGATAATAGCAAGTTCGGACAGCGTCTTTAATGAACAATCATTGATTGTAGCCATGAACACTGTGTTTACTCCGGCAATAATGAGAAAGAAGACTGTGGGGTCTTGGGCAATCATGCCTTGTAAATTTCGACTTCAATAATTCGGCTGGCTAATCAATCCGTCAATCTTATTCCGATAATAGATTGAGAATCTTTCACTCAAACTAGTTAGGCAACAAAATGTGGCCATTAATGCTGATAATTATGTGTTTTCTGTTCTCTTCATGTGAGTTCGATACACGATTAGTACTGGTGAATCAAACAAGCAAAACCATCCGATATTTGGACGAAACAAAGGCAAAGGGTGATACTATACCTGACATGACACAATGTGAAACTATTGTTCCATATCGAGTATTTGCAAACAGTAAAGAAATTATTAGCAGTCTTAATCAATGGGATGTTTTCTTCAAGCAAAATCCTGATAAAATTCTTAGAATCTATATAATGAGTGAAGACTCCTTATCAAAATATGGAACCTGTAAAGTATTGAGGCAACAGATTTTTCTAAGGCGTATAGATATTACCTACAACGACTTAAAAAAATCGAATTGGGAGGTTGTTTATGAATGAAGGTAATTTGTTTTAAACGTTTCTTACCAATTAACCCGCGCGTTCCATCACACGTTTAAATGCTTCAAAGACCTTTTCAACGGATAAATCCTCCATACATGGATTGCCGATCGGGCACTTCGTAAGATTGCATCCGAGACAGGATAATTCCTGGTGACGCACAACTTCAAAATTTCCGGCAAGAGGTCCTTGTAGTTCCGGCCGCGTCGGACCGAAAATAGCAACGACAGGAATTCCCATCGCCGCCGCAATATGCATCGGACCGGAATCGTTCGTTACTATTGAAGAACAACGCTTCAATATCGATGCAAGCTGTTTCAGCGAAGTTGGCGGAATGATTTCTCCCCCGAAATTTCCCAGCTTGATGACCTGTTCCGCATCGTCACGTTCGCCCGGTCCCCAAATAACGATCACACGAACATTGAATTGTTTCACCAATCGTTCGCCCAGTTGGGCAAATTGAGAAACACGCCATCGTTTCGTATACCATCCGCCCCCGGGGTTGAACGCAACGACATGTTTCCCTGCTAATGCTGATTTCCGAAAATAATCTTCGGCAAATGTTTCCGATTGGGTTGATAACGGAAAAACCGGTTCGGCGGAATGCACCGGCACATCAATCGATCGCAGAGCGTCAAGATTGAATTCAACATTATGCACTTCCCCGCCGCGGGGATGAACAACAATATTGTAACAATACCGGCGCCACCCGAAGCGATATCCCACACGATATTTTGCTCCGCTGAACAACGTGACTAACGCGCTGCGCGGATTACCGAAGAGATCGATCACGAGATCATACCGCCGGCGGCGAACGTCGAGAATCAAACCGGCACCGGATTGTTTCTTCCCGTCAAAAATCAACAACGATGAAACATCCGGATTCCCTTCGAGAACTTCTCTGCTTGGAACTTCGGTAAGAAAATCGATGGAGGCATCGGGAAATGCTACCCGGAGATTTCGTAATACTGCCGTGGAAAGGAGAACATCTCCGATCGCACGCAATTTTATGACGAGGATGCGCTTAACATCCGTTTTTTCAATTTTCATAAAATTCTATTACATCAAACAGATTGCGGATGGGCGGTAAAATGTTCAAGCGTTTCGAATGTTTGAAGATCAATATTGTTTTCAAAAAATTCAGCATGAATCTTTCTGACCACATCCGGCACAACCGCATCATCCACCACAAAACTGATGTTGGACGATGATGCGCCGAACGAAATCATCGTTATACCGAATTCAGCGACAGCATGAAAAATTCTATTCATAATCTGCGGCGATTGCCGGATGTTCGCCCCGACAAGACAGACAATTCCCTTTTCCGGCAGAAGTGTCACAACTCCAATCTCGCGAAGATTATCGACAATAGACCCGATCCGGTTGGACGATTCCAGAACGAAAGCATAACTATATTCCGAAGTGACCGTCATGTTCGTTACCGCATCGTGCTGCGTCAGGATATTATTGATATGTTCCCATAACATATATTGGCTGAGTCGCTTTTTCGGCATAACGTTCACAACGACGACATTGCGTTTATATGCAACCGATTTAATGGCCGAGCCGGATGGCTGGGAGCCGGCGGCAACTTTCGTTCCGGACAGATGCGGCCGCTGGGAATTAAAAATATGAACGGGAATATTCTTTTCCACCGCCGGCAGGATCGTTTTCGGGTGAAGAACTTTCGCACCGAAATACGAAAGCTCGTACGCTTCTTCGAACGATAATGTCTTGATTTTTTTCGGCGCCGCAACGATGCGCGGATCGGCCGTCAACACGCCATCCACATCGGTCCAAATCTGAATATCTTCCACGTTCAGCACGGTCCCGATAATCGACGCGGAATAATCGGAACTTTCCCGACCCATGGTTGTCCGCTGTCCGGAAGCCGTCGCACCGATAAATCCCTGTGTCACAGGGACAATACCTTGTTTGATCAACGGAAGCGCAATGGATGACAAACGTTCTTCAACGACATTCCACACGGGAGATGCGCGGTTAAAATTTTCATCCGTCTGCAAAAAATCTTTGGTATCGAGCCACTCGGCGGCGATGCCGTTTTCCTGAAGTGCGGCGGCAATGATACGGGACGATAATAATTCGCCGTAACAATAAAACGTGTCGAGCATGCGCGGCGTCAATTCGCGGACGATGGCAAGGCCTTTCACCAATTCTTCCAGCTCACGAAATGATTGCGTAACAATTTTCCTCAAATCGGCATTTCGCTGCCGATCATGAATAAGAGCATCGATAATCGTATAATGACGATCGAATAATTTCAGAAGGACATCCCGTGCCTCGCCGGCTTTTCCCTGCCCGGCAAGTTTTCCGGTTTGCTCAAGCATGTTCGTTGCCTGTGCGATTGCCGAAATGACAACCAACGGTTTCCGGTTAAGATGTGCAGTGACAATGCCGACAACATTCCGCATCGCGTCGGCATCCTGCGTCGAGGTTCCCCCAAATTTCATGACGATCATGCTGTTTCTAAGCTCCGGTTTGTGTTAAACTTTGACAATATACGACCAAGTCGGCATAGTAGCAAGAAAAAAGCCCCCCGTTTGCGAGGAGCTTTTTTTAAAAACATTGTAATATTATCGTTACCGGTCAGGAATCTGAATCAGATTCGCTATGGAGAAATTTGTCTTTCCGTCGTTTGTTGATCAGAAAAATCAGATACAAAATTATCAGCAGCACAACTGCGCCGACAATAATGACATTCAATCCGAGAAATTCAAATGTTTTCATTATTTCCTGAACAATTACCGGTTAACGATTCGATGGTTAGATATACGACAGATTGGTACGAAAAGTTTTAACCGAATTATGAAAAAAGAGGTTCAAAAAAAAATCTTCGAAGACGCAGACGTGAAAATAAATTTGAAGACATCCTTTCGATAACATGCTACAACGAGATGCACCGTTGTATGAATGCTTTTTTTAGCAAACACGTCGAAGGAATGATGAACCCTTTTGGTACTGTGTATATGTACACACTTCCCCGTACAATGTCAAGCGCCATTTTGCTTGTTGCGAACTTGTGTTAAAAATCCACGAACATCTACTCATCGGAAGTTGAAAGAAGCGCCGCTTTTGTATATATTCCTCTACTTTCATAAAAGGTTTTGAACAAACGCTGCAATTTTAAACTATTTTCCATAATTTCGAAAACAACAATGCCAGATCAGAAACAATTTATTGAAGGATTACGAAAAGCATGGGTGGATGAAATACGAAGCGCCCGCAATTATCATGCCCTTGCCGAACGGGAACAGAATCCGCAACGCAAAGCCATTCTTGAACGAATGGCACAAGCCGAAGAACGCCACGCGCAGACATGGGAAGAACGGCTCAAACAGCTCGGCGCCGATCCGGGAGAATATAAAGAATCTTTGGTCGATCAGATGAAACGAAAAGTTCTGTTGAATAGCGATACTGCACGCGCCGCGCAAATCCTGGAAGAAGGAGAACGCGATGCCGATGCGTTGTATGAAGGATTATTACAAAACTCACCGTCGGAAGACGATCGCACCAAACTGATGGATGCGATGATGGAAGAACGGTCGCACAGTAAAATGCTGGAAGAATTTCAGTCGCCGGCTCCCGTTTCAACCGGACGGCTGGAAAAAATCCTCGAGCGCGAAAAATGGCATGTGCGTTCGGGCGGCTGGATCGGTCAGGCAATTTATGGAGTCAACGACGGACTCGGAGCGGCGTTCGGCGTGGTGAGCGGTGTTGCCGGCGCAACGCATGCCAACGGGCAGTTTGTCCTGCTTTCCGGTTTTGCCACGATGATCGCATCGGCATTATCGATGGGAAGCGGTGCATACCTGGCAACAAAATCGGAACGGGAAGTTTATGAAGCGGAATTGAACCGCGAGCGAAAGGAAATCGCCGAGAACCCGGAAGAAGAACGGGAAGAGCTCGAGCTTTTTTATCAGCTCAAAGGTTTTTCCGAAGAGGAAGCGAAAACGATGGTCGCACGCCTTGCCGAACAGCCGGAACAGTTCCTTAAAACGCTGGCACATGAAGAACTTGGGCTTTCGGAAGAAACATTTCCGAACGAATGGAAATCAGCGGTCAGCGCTTCCGTCAGTACGGCAATCGGAGCAGCAGTTCCGGTACTCCCGTTTCTGTTCAGTCACGGAACTACCGCTCTCGTCATATCGCTTATCGTCAGCACACTCGCACATTTTGCCGTAGGTGCATCGAAAGTGATTGTCACCGGACGCTCATGGCTCAAGAGCGGCATGGAAATGACGCTCATCGGGCTCGGCGAAGCGGCTGTTACATATGCTATCGGCTTGCTTATTGCACCGATGCTGCAGTAAAAGTAAAAATTTAGAACAATGCCAAAATTGTTCCGGCGACTTTTATTTAAAAGTCTTCTTGAACCATTTCTGCATTTCTTCCCACGATTTTTTATCGGCGTTTTCGTTATAGGCAATAGGCATATTAAATTTTTTGCCTAATGCTGTTGCATTTGGATTCGAGAAGGCATGGACAGCGCCGGCATAATTCACAAATTTAAAATCGACGGCAGCGGTTTTCATTTCCGCTTTGAGCTTTGCAATGTCGTCCGCCGTTTCAAATTTATCATCGGCGCCGTTGCAGACGAGCACTTTCGCCTTCACACTTCCCTTTTCGGCGCGATGTTGCGTTGCTAAACTTCCGTGGAAACTAACGACGGCTTTCAAATCAGCGCCTTGTCTTGCCATGGCAAGCACGACTCCCCCGCCGAAACAATATCCGATCGCTCCGATTTGAGCAGGATCGACGTGTTCATTTTTTTTCAGAAGATCCATCGCTGCCATAAATCTTGCCTTCATTGCGGTTGGGCTACCCATCACTTCACCGGCAAATTTTCCTGCGTCACCGGGATTATCGGCCTGTTTGCCGTTGCCGTACATATCGATTGCGAAAGCGACGTAGCCGAGTCGGGCAAGCATATCGGCACGTTTGCGAGAATACTCGTTATTGCCCCACCATTCGTGGACGATCAGAATTCCGGGCCGTTTCCCGGAAATTGAATCGTCGTACGCGATGTAACCTTTCATGGTCAGCGTATCGGCAGTGTAAGTAACTTCTTTGCCGACAACTGCGCCGCGTGATTTAGTAAAGACCATCAGCAAAAGAACGATCAATAAATAACGCATAAAAAAATCTCCTTATAAAAGTTGAATGATAGAATTTAAAAAATCAGGTATCGTGATGCAAGAAATGACCCCGCACATTCAAGATCAATATACGGAAAAAATTGAGTGGGTACATCTCATCATTTTTTCTTGACGGGCGTTCGATATTTTCGTATATTCAGTCACTGCGCCCATAGCTCAACTGGATAGAGCGGCAGCCTACGGATGTGATGATTTCTAAAACACACCTACCAATTTCAACACTTTTCCCACTGGTGTAGATGGACATGTAGACACGAAAGGAGTGTTTGCAATGTCGTCATCTAGGTTTTACCTTTACAGACGTTCAAATGGTATCTGGTACATCGGCTACATCCACGAGGGGCGAAAGGTTTGGAAATCATCGGGAACAAAACTCAAAGCCGAAGCGCTCAATGCACTCAAGGATTTTGAGTACCAGTCAATTGAGAAAATTCCGAAATTGTCTTTCACTCAATTTGTTGAACAGTTTTGCACACTGCGAACAAATGACCTCAGAGATACAACCATCAAGCGCATCTACCTTCCATCGTTCAAAGCATTTGAGCATATATGCGGAAATAAACTTATTTCAAGTTATACGCTTCAAGATATAGAAATATTTAAACATATGCGATTGAAATCTTGTACACCGACAACAGTCAGCATGCAATTTAGGTCATTGAAAGCTGCATTTAATATTGCACTAAAGTGGCAGCTTATCACAACTAATCCATTCACCAAATCTTCATCAGTCCGAGTTCCTCAATCATTACCACTATACATTACAAAAAGGGATTTTCAACTATTGTTGCAAACAACAAAAGAACCCGTACTTAAAGAACTATTCTTGGTTGCCGCATTAAGTGGGCTTCGACAGGGTGAACTTCTAAATCTCAAATGGAGTAACATTGATATGCAAAGGCATCAAATCTCCGTTACTAATTCATCAGACTTCCATACAAAAACTGGAAAGTCTCGAATTGTTCCTATGAATGAAATGGTCTTTCAATTGCTTGGTAAGAAAATCAATTCCTTAAATGCTTGTCCATTCATTTTCCATAAGAATGGCTTTCAACTCAATGCAAGTTATGCTGAACACAAATTCAAAAAGTATATACGTCAGTTAGGGCTAAATGACCAATTGCATTTCCATTCTTTGCGTCACACCTTTGCCACTTGGCTTGTTCAAGGCGGAGTAAATATATATGAAGTGCAGAAACTATTAGGGCATTCAAGCGTAAAGGTTACTGAAGTATATTCACACTTGGCAGCAAGTGAATTACATTCAAGCGTTAATCGTATTAATTTACAAGAGCTAACCTAATAATTGATTTGAACACTCCAGGACGAAGTAACTAACCTTCGTTCATATTATATCTTCAACATTGTTTTAAAAAAGCACGTTTTGTCTTTTCGGAAACCTCTCTTTCCTCTAAGCATAGGTTTATTCGGTTCAGTAATCATTTGGTTGACTGACACAACACAATTCACTATATTCATCCGACTTGAATATTAATTAGTACACAATGATAAACGGTCATGCCCAAGATAGACAGAACAGATCGCATTAGAACCTATTTACAAAAAGTCAAAACTGCCAACAAGGAGCTTACCAAGAAGGAGCTATTCAAAGACCTACTCAATCGTCTTTATTTGGGGGATAAGGATATTGAACAGATAATTGATGCAATAAGTCTTGGGTCTGAAACGACTATTCTCAACATACCTCGGAAGGACAGAGTTCATAAAGGCAGCGCAGACACTTTATACAACAAAATTATTATTGAATTTGAAAACGATTTAAAAGGATCTTTAGACAACGCTAAGTTGCAGCTATCAGGTTACCTTCTGGGAGAGTTTCGCTCAGGAAAGGGATATAACTTTACTTTAATTGCTTCGGATTTTATCAATTGGAAAATATTTTCTCCCGACGTTTCGCAGCTCGGTAAGCTTGAAGAACTTAAAGAAGATGAACTAATTCTCAAGGAGGTCTCTTCCGCTTCATTTACCCTAACAGATACAAATGTAGATGATTTCTACTATTGGATTGACAGATTTCTTTTCAAGGAAGAAAGGCAAAAAGCCACACTAAGACTTATTGAAGAAGCATTCGGTTACCAGAGCAATGTTTTTATTGAATGTTTCCGTGAGTTGAGTTCTTATTTTAATAGGATAAAATCTGCTGGAGAAATTCAAGTATCATATGACCAATGGAAGTCATTTTTAAGCATTGCTTATGGTACTTTTGATGCAAGCGATAGCAATTTTCTCATCCACACTTACCTCTCGGTGTTTTCAAAAATACTTGCCTATGCTGTCGTTAGTAATGACGATTATATTAACGACAATGAAATGCTAAGCATTATAGATGGCACAATTTTTCATAAGTATAACATTCGAAACTTTGTTGAAAATGATTTTTTCTCCTGGGTTAAAGAAGAAAACAATTTTAGAAGTCTTAAAATAGTTTTTCGATTGATAGCACAGGAGATATCAAGTTTTGACTTCCAGAAAGTTGAAGAAGATATACTAAAAGGCGTTTATCAGGAACTTATTGATTTGGATACACGCCACGCTTTAGGAGAATATTATACTCCTGATTGGCTATGTGAGCGTATCTTTAAAGAATTCCATTTTGAATTAACCGACAATATTCTCGACCCAGCTTGCGGTAGTGGGTCATTTCTTCGTGCTGGTATTCATCGCATTCGAGAGTTACACCCGAATGTTACTGCGGGACAACTTGCAGATCATATTTTCGGAATTGACATCCACCCCCTTTCCGTTCAGATAGCAAAAACAACTATACTCCTTGCCTTGGGTAAAGAAATTATAAATGAAAGACGACCAATCCACATAAATATTATCCAAGCGAACACTTTATTAGCTCCTAGTGGAGTGAAAGATATATTCGGTAATAAATTTAACATGAACATAGACAAAGAAAGGTACGCTCTCAACACACAAATACTTGAAGACGTGCAGCTTTTTGACGAGGCACTGGAGGTTTGCGAAGATGTAGCGGGACAAACGCTAAACAAAAATAACGAAACAATTGATGCGTTCGGAAATATTTTGAGGAAACAAACGAGGAATAAAGGACTAAATGAGCAGATTATAGAAAGTTTTTACAAAATTTATACTGCATTGAAGCTTGCAAAGGAAAATGGAAGGGATAGCATTTGGAAATTTATTCTTCAGAATTTATACAAACCGTATTTCCTTGCAGATAGATTTGACTTTATTGTTGGCAATCCGCCCTGGTTCACATATAGTTCAATAAGTAATGAAGAATATCAAGACACGCTGAACACTCTCGCAAGAAAATATTCTGTAAAGCCTGAAAAGAAAAAAAACTTTCCACACCTTGAAATCGCCGTGATATTTTTAAGCTACTGCAGCAGTTATTTTTTGAAGGAAAATGGAAAGCTTGCGTTTGTAGTGCCCCGTAGTATTTTTAGCGCAGACCACCATGATAACACCCGAAGCGGAAAGTCAAAAGGCTTCCGATTGACACAGATTTGGGATTTGAATTCTGTTTCGCCCTTGTTTAGAATTCCATGCGCAGTTTTGTTTGCCGAAAAGGCTAAGCAAAGAAAAAGGAGCGGTGAAGAACCGACTATTTGGAAGGCACTTCCCGCTTCAGGATTGGAAGGAAAAAGTTTTTCTGGTACTCTACCCACCCATAACTGTAGTCTAAAAGTGGCAAGTCCGAAACTGATAGAAACTACTGATAAGTGGTATTATGTCCGACAGGGAAAGTCGACTGCGTTCTCAACTCACAAAGCCAAACCACAGTCAAAGGTAAATCCTTACAAAAAACTTTTTAAGCAAGGTGCAACAATAGTCCCACGAGCCTTTTATTTTATTGACCTCATCCAAGAAACACCACCCGATTGGGAAGATAGACTTATTAACATAAAAACATCGCCTACAATTATTTCTGATGCAAAAAAACCCTGGAAGGATATTTCATTTAATGGATTGATTGAAAGTCAGTTTCTTTTCAGAACTGCCTTATCAAAAAGTATTTTGCCGTTCGCTTTGTTCAAACCAGATCTTATTGTGCTCCCTGTCTCAGTTAAAAATGATGGGGAGAATGGAAAGCAAATTAGTATTTATTCAGCAGTTGAACTGATGAGAGATGGATTTTTGGAAGCTTCGAAGTGGTTTCAAAATGCCTCGGATATTTGGGATGAGCGCAAGACACAAAAATCAAAGAATATGACGGCTAATAATCGCATAGATTTCCAAGGAGGGCTAACAGACCAAAACTTAAACGCACCTTTTTTAGTCTTATACAATTCCTCGGCAAAGGATGCCAATGCTACTGTCATTAAAAGAGAAAGTCTAGACTTGAATTTTATTGTGGAGAGCAAAGGATACGTTTATTATACAGAACAGATTAATGAGGCATATTACCTTACAGCAATTCTTAATTCTAATGTACCCAACTTACTCATGAAGGACTTTCAATCCAGAGGTTTGTTCGGTGCAAGGGATGTTCACAAGAAAATCCTTGATATCTATTTCCCAAAATTTAGCGATAGAGATGATAGACTATTACGATTATCAGTATTGGGCAGAGAGGCTCACGAAAAAGTAGATGAGTTTTTGAACACGCATCCACCTATAAAAGAACTCAGACCAATCCACCTTGGCTTGTTGAGAAGGAAGATTAAAAATCACTTGAAGGAAGAATTGGTTGAGATGGACAGATTGGTAAAGAATATCATATCCGAGCAAGGATGACCTACGGAAGTGAAATGGACATTTGGACAATACCATATAAAACGGTGACCATGTCCATATCGTCAAAATGTGATTTTTCAATTTCCATGAATTGATTATGAAGAATATCTTTTGCACATTCTCACGATTTTGAACTCTAACAGCAACGAACATGAAATAATTTAATAGGGGGAAATATGAAAATTGTAGCTTGGTCATTTTGTATACTTATCTCATTGCTTTTATCAGCAAACCTCTCGATAGGTCAGGGAAATTTTTGGCAACAAACAGATACCACAATCGTAGGAAAAGTTAATGTTACACAATTTGCTGTGTCACCTTCAGGCGATATTTTTGCAGGTGGGTATAACCAAATGATATATAGGAGCTCCGATGACGGTAATTCGTGGTTGTCAGTTAGAGTGCTGCCAGCGCAACCACAAGCATCTACTGACGGAATTTATGTAACTCCATCAGGGGTCGTTCTAGCATCTTTCTATGCACAATACGCTAATGGAGGTGGTGACAGCCTTTTCCGTAGCACGGATAATGGAACTTCTTGGACATATATAGTAAATGTACTTGGTCTTCATGGAGTGGCATTTGCTTCTGACCCATACGGAAATCTCTATTCGGCTAATCCGATGATGAAGAGTGTGGATACTGGAAAGACATGGCAACTCGCCAATGTTGGGATTACTCCTGGTGTATATGGGGAAGGCTTTGAAAACATCGCAGTAAGCCATAATGGATATTTATTTTATAGTAATGGCAAAGATGTATATCGAAGCACAAATCATGGCAATCTGTGGACGCTAACAAGCTTAACAAACGTCCCAGTCTATGGATTGGCTATCTACGCTGATAGTCTTGTGTACGCTGCTACTGAAGGTTATGGTGTTTGGCTTAGCACAGATAATGGCGGTACCTGGAACGTTTCCGGAACAGGTTTATCAGGTCTCTTTATTAATGTAGTAGTAAATCCTAATGGTCGTATTTTTGCTGGAGGTCGGGACGGAGTGTCCTCTTCAACGGATGGTGGGTCAACTTGGACACAATTAAATTCGGGTCTTGAAGATACCCTCGTGTTTGGTCTCGTGATTAATCCAAGCGGGTATCTTTTCGCAGGGGTAGCTTATCATGGAGTATTCAGGAGTATTCAATCTGTAACTGCTGTAGAAGCCCCCAAAGACTATCCGACAGTATTTTCAATATCACAAAACTATCCCAATCCTTTCAATCCTACAACACAAATCAGATATACGCTTTCAAAGGAAAGCAATATTACTCTGACTGTGTACGATATTCTAGGAATGAAGATTGCAACCCTTGTAAACGGTAAACAAGAACCTGGAGATCATACCGTTAATTGGAATGCTTTAAATGTGCCGAGTGGAGTTTATTTTTACAAGATTGTAACTGGAGATTTTGTGCAGACTAAAAAAATGGTGCTTCTCAAATGATTTTGAACTTAATAGGTTACCAATGCTTGATAAAGTGAAGAATATGAACATGAGAAAACTAAAATCCCTGCTCTTGAGTATCGAAATGATTCTTATGCTGGTCTTGGCATTGTGCTGCAAAAATGATTCACAACAAATCGAACAGCCCTCTACAATACCTATAGTAAAGATAGTTATGCCCGCAAACAATGCGCAAATAATAGACAGCACTGTTATTGAAGTTGATGCATCAGACGATAAAGGTGTTGTTCGGGTAGAAATATACATTGATAACAATCTCGATTCTAATCGTGTTTTTGTTGTGACACCTTACCGTTATGTGTGGTATGTCTCATTGCTGCCTGATAGCTCCACACACACGATTTATGCAAAGGCTTATGATGGAGATGGTCACGTTTCATCATCACGCGTAATTAATGTCAGAGTTATCAAATTCCCACCTCCTAGTAATCTTGTAGCTACATCTCTTTCTGATTCTTCGGTCGCTTTGAATTGGAATAATAATAGCAAATTTGAAACTGGTATTGAGATAGAACAAAGCACCGATGGTTCAAACTACTTAAATGTGAAAACTGCAGATTCCAATAGTGTTTCGGTAGTGCTTTCTGGGACCTACGATAGAATGATTAATTACTATTTTCGAGTGCGGGCAATCGAAGGTACAAAACATAGTCTTTATTCAAACGTGGTACATATTTTTTTTGACTCTGCTCTTTATGCTGCAGGAAAATTTGAATATGCGGGGGGTATAAATGTCAACAATATTGCCAGATGGAATGCTTCAGGTTGGAGGGATGTAGGGGGTGGAGTGATTGGGGATGTGTATGCACTAGCAGTGTATAAAAATGAACTGTACGTTGCAGGATTAATTAGTTCCGCAGGTGGAGTATCTGTCAATAACATTGCTAAGTGGAATGGAGTAAATTGGAGTGCAGTGAATGAAGGAGTTAATGGTACGGTACAATCTTTGCAAGTATATCAAAATGAACTTTATGTGGCGGTACAATCTTCTGGAGTTGCTGTGAATTTTTGCACTAAGTGGAATGGCTTCAATTGGTCTGTCGTTGGAAATGAGTTTAACAACACAATCTTTGAATTAACCTCATATGACAATGGGCTCTACGCAGGGGGGAGATTTGATTCTGTTGGAGGAACTGCAGTAAAATATATTTCAGTTTTGAATGGTTCTAATTGGTTACCAGTAGGAACCGGCTTAGATAGCATCGGATTATTCGGCGTGACCGCTTTGACTGTGTTTAATAATGAGTTATACGCAGGCGGAGACTTCATTAAAGCTGGTGGATTGAATGTAAATAGAATAGCTAAGTGGGACGGGGCAAATTGGTCATCCGTTGGTAATGGAATGGATAATAATATTCAAGCTCTTGGTATCTATAATAATTCACTCATCGCAGGAGGATGGTTCAGGCATGCAGGAGGAGCCGCGGTAAACTACATTGCGAGATGGGATGGTTCAAGTTGGTCTGACTATGGTACAGGTATAAGTAGCACGAATATCTATGTTTTTGCTTTTGTAGTCTACGACAACGTACTCTATACTGGTGGTCTTTTTACATTTGGTTTTACAAATGGTATAGCCATGTGGAATGGCTCAAGTTGGGTGCCTGTAGGTTTGGGAACTGATAATTACGTTCGATGTTTAGCTACCTACGCTGCATGGACATCAGATTGAGTGGTGGTCAATTACTGAATGAAGTAATGTGTTTATTGCCAATGCAACCGTAGCCATCTGAGGATATTTTCTCTAAGGTGAATTCATCTCAAGGTATATATGTCGTGGTAACAAATAATATTATCTAATAAAGATACTCAGTTGTTAGGCTTGAATGTGATGACAATTCCATCAATTCCGTAATCAAAAATAAATAGATATAGTGAAATGCGCGGTGGGGTAACGTTGACCATTCAATCCATAATTTCACCCCACCACCCGATTCACCATTTATTTACCCCACCATGTCATTCACCATTGTTTTCATCTTGGGTTAGCAATACTGGATATACGAGTAAAACCCTCTTGTCATTAGGGTTAGGCTCTTGGCTAATAAGACCAGCCGTCTCCAACATCGGAAGAATTTGCATTCTCAGTACATGGACGTCCAACATTCTACCATACACGTCATAGAACTTTTTCGATATCTCTTGTCTTGTTAACCCGATAACAGATTCTTTATTTTCCATTTTTCTCCTTCCATAGTGGAACAATGACATCTTGGTATATCCCATAAATGTACGGGGGTAAGTTATACTCTTGACTCTGTGAAATCATATCCCATAATTTGAAAGCTGCCTCGACATCATCGTCGTTCGCTATTATTGTGCCGCCATTTCTCTCCCTAAACCAAAGATTGAATATTGCAAACGCCTTTGCTAATCCGATAATACGACCTATATCCCGTTGATGTCTTGGCTTTAATATCTTATTTTTTGCAAGAAATCGTTGTTCAATCTTCTCGGGGGACTGTATATTTATTTGCTGGATTTTTTCTTGCTTAATTGCTTTTATTCTTTCTTTCAACATCCAGCGGTCAGGCTCGTCTTCCAGAGAAGCATAGTACGATTCTGAATTTGCTTCTTTTTTGATTTTCTCACTTATCGCTTGCCGAATTTTTTCTTGATTGGCTTCCGGACTTAACAAAAAGAATCGGGTAGTTTCCTGTTCATCAATTTTTAGTCCCGCAGTGCAAAAAATGACTGCCGGATAACCCCGAAGAAGAATATTTTTTGTTCTCAATCCACTTTTCTGCGACTTATCCGTAATCTTGAGAACAATTTCTTTCTGGTCATGCGATAGCAACGGACGCAAATGTTGTAACAGCTGTGTGTGGGGTTGGTCAAGAAATATGAGATTCTTCCGTGATAAATCAATGACGTAGCCTTTCTTTTTTTCGTCAAATATTCCGACATCGTGAAAGAAAGCTGTGGGACTACAATAACCCACAAGAATGACGTCTTCTTTGGGAAACAACCGCGCTATTTCCATTGGGATGTAACTTTTTCCCGTCGAGGACGGGGCATTAAAGCTAATGTTCATTTGCGAATCTTCCGTATACGCTGAGAGCATCCCCAAGAACGTAATGAGTTTATTTTGTTCATCCCGCTTTATGGTTAATCCGAGAATGGCGATGACTTCCGATGCAGTCATCGGCTGAAAATGCGAAGGGTCTATCATGGGGGGTGTTCCAGTTTCGGTCTCCGATTGTGATTCCATCTGGAGCGGATTCTCTGCGCGATTGATTAATTCATTGGCGGCTTCTTCAAGTGTGTTGCCTTGAAAGTAATCTTGTGGTAAAACGTTTCCAAAAATCTCAATAAATTCTTGTCCGACTTTTTGTTCACAACGTTTCGCAACTTCCACCATATCGATTGTATTCTTTTCCGTTGCCAGAAGTGCAATAACATTGAAAATATCTTGATGCGAAGCAATAGAAAAAACCGTCGCTCTCATATTGGGTGGCAACCGCTGATATGCTTCAATGCCTTCGGTTATAATCGTACAGAGTATGCGTTGTTCGAGTTCAATCTGGTCAATGTTTTGTAACATTCATTTCGCCCTTTCTTTCCCCACTAAATTCATTTAAAAATTTTGAATCAAAACGGAAGCTTCTGCGGGAATGTTTCCTAAAAACCTCCAGTGGAATAAGTTTAAAAATTGCATTACGGTTGCCTTTTATGTCTCCCGTTTCAATTACAAGTTTTCGTAAGGCATGAATATCGTATTCATATGCAGTAATGTTGGAGTCATTTTCAACAACCAAATGAACCCATAACGTTGCTCGTGTAGCGAGCACTCCAGAAGGAGCATTGAGGTCGCTGTTCCAAAATTCAACACAAATATTTCCTGTCCGCGATGGAGTACTTTCACACTTCAATTCGATGCGAATGTTTTTGCTGAGTGAACAAACATCAAAGTCACTGTAATTACCAATTGCAACAAAAAATGGTTCTTTAAATTCAATCGAATACATTCGTGCGATCTCAACAGCAACGTGGTCTTGAAGCTCATATTTGGAAAAAAGTTGCATTTAATATTTTAAAAATAAAAAAGCCAATATCGCTGAAATTGGGAAGTGACTTCTTCGATGTTGGCTTCTTTAAACCCATGACATTGATTTCTTGTAAATAATTTCCATTGTAACATGGAAAAAAAATACACAGAATCAATTTCAATCACACGTCATCGACACGTATTTTACGTGTCAATTTCGAATCAATATGGTTTTGATTTTAATTGGGTTCTGTCAAATGTTCTATGAATATGTTCTCTAAAATTTCGTGGGTTAATTTTAATTCCTTTATCAGAAAGTATTTTAGCAATAGTATCAGCGACAGCTCTTTTTTCAGACCCGTAATCACCAATTTGTTTTTTCCAGTATGCCGACCTTTCTTCATAATATGAGTGATACTCTTTATAGATTCTTCTGACTTCCGTTCTACTAACTGATGTTTTACTTCCCCTTTTTTCGATGGTAATGTTTTTAGCTGGTGGTTGTTGGATCATTGTACACTTATTATGTACTCCCCACTTTATCAGGTCATTTTTAATTATTGTTAGGAAATTTAGTTTTTCATCAAGGGAATAATCATGTATTGACGTTGGGTCATTCTTTATCATTTCTTCATAGGGTAATAACTTTTGCAATTGCTGTTCAATGAGCGAATAGTTTTTTTTGTTTAGTTTGCAGAGCTCTAATCGCTCTTGCTTTTCAGTAATTTTATTAAAATTATCTTTCGATAAACGAACACGATTGGCGTGATGTATTTCGGCTAATTCCGTCTCAGCAATTTCAAGATTCCATTTAACTGTATCAAGTCGGTATGACCATAACCCGTAAAGGCGTTTGTTGTCAATCACTATATCGTAGAAAGAATATAGGAAAGGCATATAGTGCTAGGGTACTACTTCACAATGTATTAACTAATTAATGGAATAAACTTTTCATTGTGCATCTTATTTCGTATCTCAAGACAGTCATTGCATAACATAATAGTAGAGGCCATTGTGGAAGGTGTTGGTTCGCTTGCCAATTCATACCCAACGGCTTCTTCGTCTCCACAAATGGAGCAGACATCATCACGACCTGCAAGTGAGATCATTCTTCTTGTTTGTGCGGCTTGAGCTGGGTTGGTTTTTTCTAATATTTTAAACCATTCTTGTGAATGAGGTTTCAATTTGTTCGTCATAAAAACTCCTTTATTGTTGATAGTCACACAATTAAATATATCATTTTACATCGTTACATTCAATTCATCCGTGGGTTCGACTGGGGGGAAGAACCCATCTCCTCAAGTTTTGTTATCAAAAATAGTTCGGCATAAGCAAGAATACAAAAAGGGGCGATAACAAAATCTTGTCATTGTTTTGATTTAGATAATCAATCTACAATTTGTATACAGATAATCTAAAATTTCTTCTCATTAAGATATGAAAATACGGGCTTTCCGTCAAGGTTATGTGGGAAATAGCGGAACTTGATAAAATGAAGTTTGTGAAAATCGAACCCCCCACCTACAGACCAGAAAGCTTAATCGACAACCACAATTGTTGGAATAAATGGTTTGAATGTTATGGTGAATAGACAAACGAAGCCGAAACAAGATCGTTGGTGATAACGCAACGTCGAACGATTATTTTTATTCGTGATGTCATGATATTGGAATTTGGAATCACATTTTAATTGGAAATTAATCCCAAAACATTTGAACAGAGAAAAATTATCAGGGCTATATCTGAAGCGCTGCACCCCCTACTGTTTGGCGCTAGGGGGAGGGGTCATTTATAGTTTTAAAAATAACCAAGTTAGGGAAGTCAAAGCGAGTTGAAGAGCTGTAATGTATTCGGAAATATTTTAAAAAATACAACAAGAACTGTTGAATTATTATAGAAAATTTTGTACCTTGTCAGTGCTTAATCAACCATATTCATCACACATTCCTCTACATTGATGGGATTTACCTGTAGACAAAAGTGTTGACAAACTTGTCCACAGAGGTGAATTTGGTAGGTCAAAACCTTTGAAATTTCACTGCGCCCATAGCTCAACTGGATAGAGCGACAGCCTACGGAGCTGTAGGTTGGGGGTTCGACTCCCTCTGGGCGCACGATTTCACACATGTTTTAGCGCCCCGCCTTCATTTCGAAGTCCGACTGTTAGCACATCGGTTAACACTTCAAATCCCAAACTAACTCTTTCTAATAAAGATACAAAAATTTCGAAACAGAACAATTGTCGAAGCGGTTATGACCACCGATTCTTGGTCCATTTTGAACTTAGAAAAAGGGATATTAATAGATCAAAGAGACAGCCATGGTTTAAAAAGATACACCGTAGAATCCATCGTATCAAAGCTTCGAAAAGCGAAAGTTCTGATGGGGATAAGTGATGGGACGTATGATACCAGGCGTAAAAAAATTGTGGGCAGCGGATATATCAAGACAAACGGTAGGGGGAAATCGAACCAAAGACCCAACGCTTACGGAAAGTCGTGGCCTGACAAACGATAATTCAATTTTAAAGGAAGCTGCGCCGGGGAAACCTCGAAGCCCGGTTAAGATCGCCACCACCTCCATAAACAACTATGGAGGCAGTGGCTGACTGTAACAGTCAAGGAGTTAGTAATTCGTGTTGGGCTTATCCGTTATAATTACCAGATATTTATTTTTCCAGAAATCATCCGGCTGAGCGATTGTCAATATGGATTGATCATCGTTCAGTTCAGTTTTCTGGTATAACTGTTCGCCTCGTTTAGGAATGATCTCATCTATTTTTCCATCGACACGAATCGTATTCAAAACATTCTTGTTAATCGCTTTGAAGTCTCTGTCGTCGAACTTGCTTGTCAAGGTCGTCGTCGAGCCAAGCATGCCCCACAGAACTCCTCCTTCATTCCGGATAATGCCCATTTTTTCGAGTTGATCTCTTGTACCGGCAATATAATATGCGGTTGTGATTTGTTTATATTGGGTATCGATAACCGAATCCTTTTGGTTAATCATCGTGCTTTGTTCAGTTACCTCTTGTTGGAGCCCGCCGATTCGCTGACCGAGGTCCGCTATTGCCCGATCACGTTCTTCGATGGTGTTCTTGAGATTATCCACCATTTTTTGTAATCCGGCGTATTGCCTTTTTGACGCCCCCAGTTTCGATTGCAAATCCAGAAGGCGTTTATGGTCGTCGCTTAATGTAGACCGAATGAGTTCGATCCGTTCAATGACTTTCGCACGCATCTCATCGCGTGTAAGCTTCTTATCTGATTCTATTTCATTCGTTTCCCTCAACAAAGAGTTTTCCCGTGCTTTAACATTTTCGACACTTGTATACAAGGAGTTGATCTCGCCCGTGATCTTATCAACATACTCATCTCTTGCAGCGAGTTCCTGGGTTAAGTGCGTAGCAAGGTTTTGGAGTGTATTGTTTTGGTTCTGGAGGCCTTCCGCACGGAATTCCGCTTCACGATCGGTGCACCCGATGAAAACAAAGGCCAACATTCCGAGAACGACTGCGGTTTTCATAATAGATCTCCTTTCTATTTGTGAATGAATCGTTTTGATGTAGCAACAGATTATTCGGAACAGCTTGTTAACAGCGGTAATGCGAATGGCCCCTCATTCATTTTCAATCTATCGAATAAAAAAAGGAAAGCAAGTGAATTATTTTTAATAGCTATCTGCGGAATTGCCGTCCTCATTGTATCTCCTTGTAAATAAATCTGCATCTACTGCTCTAACCTCGGTATGAAAAATATTTAACGAGTCATCTTTGCGTATAAAAGATTTTTAACTTGACTTTCCGGCTTTTTGCGTTTTAATTTACTCTCAAAGAAATGCTCTACGGAATTTTTGGGGAATAACAGACATACGAGCGAAGACCATTTGATAACATGTCCGGGCAGACGAAATTTCTGAATAATGAATCGTTCACGCCTCATGAATCACACAAAGCTCCTTACTCTCATCATGAGGAACAATATTTACAATAAGATTCGTTGGAAAGGAGTATCACTATGACATCGGTCATAAGGTCTTTCGCTATCGTCGTGATTATCATGACGGTGATCTGTCCACCTAAATTTGCCCAGGCACAGAATAAATTGGGGGTGGGATTCGAGTTTGGTCAACCAACCGGCATCGGCTGGAATTACAGATTGAACGCGACAAACGCGTTGGATGGGAGTCTCGGATTTGCACCCGATGATAGATACCGGATTCACATGGATTACCTCTGGCATAGTTACCCATTTGATGAAAAACGATTGTCGCTTCACTATGGGCCCGGTGTTGTTTTCGAGTTTGGGAGAACCCGTTTTGACGAATTTGAAGATCGTACTGAATTCTTGGGACCACGTGAAGCAGCATTCGGTATTCGGGGAGTCTTTGGGTTGACATATTCCATTGCTAAATCACCTATCGATCTGTTCATCGAAGCCGCGCCGCTCATCATATTTGCACCGGCTTCTGCTACCGACGTAGACGCAGCGTTTGGGGTGCGATTCTATCCTTAACACGCGTTTTGACAAGAATTCGCCTTCATATATGTTGATAAGGACGCCAATCAATCCTTGATGGATTATTGACAATTCGTCGACCTCAACAACAGATTCCAAAAATAGAGGAAATATATTGAGTTCGGTATTCGCCCGCTTGCTTATCAGCCGAGTCTTCATCGTGCCACGCTTTTATTTCTCAACAAGAAGCGATGACACAATTAAGAGTTATTCCTTCGCCGTCGATCCATCAGGTTTTTCAGGTACAATAGGGTTTCAGTACCATTGCATACTCATCGTCAGGCGAGGTTATCATCCCGAACGTTCAATGGAAGAATTGCATTATAGAAGGGTATCGGTGTCGAGAGATCTTTAAGAAGGTGGATTACCTCTCTTGGGTTCCGCACCACGAACCGGGCATGCGAGCGGTTTGGCCCGACATGGAAAGAGAAAGCATCAGCAGGCAGGACTGAAAACATATCTTCATCGGTCCAATCATCCCCTATGGCAAGAATAAAATCGTACTCGGATTTCGCGAGCAAATGGAGCGAGGCAGTACCTTTATTAACGCCGCCATTGCGAATTTCAACAACTTTGCTCCCTTGCAACACTTGTACATCGATATTTGCGGTAAATGCAATCAAGTCATCGGTAAGCTCCTGCGCGGCAAGCCGGGCATGTTCGTGATCTGCCATCCGATAATGCCATGCGATGGAGTATTCCTTTTCTTCAATGAATGATCCGGGAACCCGATCCGAATACATTTCGAAAAGCGGAATGAGTTTCGGTTTCCAATCATTCAAAAGATGTTTTATCATCGTCCAATCTGCGTTTGGATGTTTGATCCATGCTCCATGTTCCGCTATCATAGAGATCGGAAGTGAACCGAACCATTCTTCCAGGTTGTCTTTCTTCCGGCCACTGATGATGACAATGTCATTTAAAGAATCCTCGCAAAGATCGTATAGCATTCTACGAAGTTCCTCACTCGGCTTTGCTTGTAATGGTCGTTTTGAAAAACCAATCAATGTCCCGTCGTAATCAAGAAGGAGGAGTCTCTTCTTTGCGTTGTTATAGCGTTCAATCAGGTTAAGCATTGTATTGGGATCAAGAAGTTTTCCGAAGAAGACCTCATCGGTTTGCCGGATGCCGGCTAATTCTCCTAAAAAATCCTTTGCCCATCGATGAACATCATATCGTTTCAACCTTTGTTGCATGATTTGGTTGCGCCGCCGCTGTTCATCTTCCGGCATTTCGAGAGCTTCTTTCAAGGATTCTGCAATTTCCTCACGATTGTTTGGGTTGATAATGATCGACTCGCCAAGTTCTTTCGCAGCCCCGGCCATTTCGCTCAAGATGAGTACCCCCATTTGATCTTTCCTACTTGCAACATATTCCTTGGCAATGAGATTCATCCCGTCACGCAACGGTGTAATAAGCGCCACCTGACTCATCGTATACATGGCAACAACGGTTGAAAAAGGAAGAGCCTTATATTGATAAATGATCGGTGTCCAGCCTGTCGTCCCGAATTTACCGTTGATGTTTCCGACGAGTTCTTCGATGTTCTTTTTCATCGCTTCGTAATGGTCGACGCCGATCCGAGAAGGCACGAGGATGACAAGTAATGTTACCTTTTCGCGCCATTGCGGATTTGTCATGAGAAATGTTTCAAACCCTAAAAGGCGATTGAGTATCCCTTTTGAATAATCTAATCGGTCGATAGAGAGAACAATTTTAATTTCCCCAAGAGGTTTTTTGAGTTCTATCCTTTCATTCTGGACTTCGACATTTGCCGCGCCGTCATTGAATTTCTTGAAATCGATACCCATCGGAAATGTTTCGACCTGTACCAGGCGTTCTCCGATGAGGAGCCGTCCCATACTCGATTCGTGCCCCAGGATTCGTAAGACACAGCGGAGAAAATCTTGCATATAATCAAAGGTATGGAACCCAATCAAATCCGCACCCAAGAGTCCTTTGAGAAGCTCCCGGCGCCAATGTTGGGGTAGCAGACGAAAGAGCTCGAAATTTGGAAACGGTATGTGAAGGAAAAAGCCGATCGAAAGTGATGGAAATCGCTCCCGCAACATCTGTGGAAGCATCATAAGATGGTAATCATGAATCCAAACAATGTCGTCCTCTTTGATCAGGTCAGCCAAAGAATCGCAAAATGCTTTATTGACGTCAATATAGTGTGACCAATATTCTTGGTTATATTCTGCGTGAGAGGGGAAATAATGGAACAACGGCCAGAGTGTTTTATTGCAAAATCCGTGGTAAAATTTGTTGACCTCTTCTTCGGAAAGGAACACCGGAAACGAGTGATGCTCAATGAGTGACCTTGACTTTACTGTTTCTTTCAACTCATCCGTAACTGTGCTACCCGGCCATCCGACCCAGATGTAATCTATTCCTCCGTTCGATAAGCCACAAGCCGAGAGGAGATAAGACCGCAAACCGGTCGCGAGGCCACCGACACTGTCGGTAAACGCCAATTGACCATCAGACTTCGATACGGTAAACGGAAGTCGATTCGAAACGATAATTATTCGGCGTGAGGCGCTGGATGTTTTATTCATAGGTTATCCTTTAATCCATTAATAAACAAGGTCATAGGTAAACTATATCGTTTCTGTGCATGAGTGAAAGAAACACAAGCAGATAATCTTTGATGTGCCGAGTAATGAGAAAATTGTCAGTAATATGTTTTCTTCCGTTGCTTCCAAGAACTTGCGCGTACGCAGGATCATTGATAAGGCGTTTAATCCAGTATGCAGTTCCTTCGATGGTACATGTGAGAATGCCGGAGTGTTTGTGTGCAATCTGTAATGGGATGCCGCCCACGGCAGACGCAATAACAGGTTTGCTTTTCCATAACGCTTCGGAAACGGTCAAACCGAATCCTTCTTTCAATGACTTCTGCAGAATAAGCGTTGAGCCACGTTGCAGCGCATTGATGACAATATCGCTCGCCGGCGGAAGAAAAAGGACAAAGATATCCTTATCACCTGCTGCAGCTTCTTGTACCTCAACCATCGTTTTCAATCCATCCGGGTCATCGGTCGCTCCCCCGCCGGCGAGTACGAGTTGTAGATCAATGTATCGTTTTACCATTTTGTATGTCTGAATGACGCCTACTGGATCTTTCAGATAGTCGAAACGTGAAATTTGTGTTATGATCGGTCGAGACGGATCGATACCGAATCGTTGAAATACTTCGCGTATCGTTTCTTCTGAAAGCTCTTTGTTCTTATCGGATAAAGGATCTATGGAGGGAGGAATCAGGACTTGTTTGATGTTGAGTTGTCTTGCAAAAGATGGAGCGGAAAACACTGCCGCATCATATTTATTGACAAATCGTGCGAGAAAATTCCAAACAGGCAGGTACGGATCCGAAAAATCCACATGCCCGCGCCATACCCAATAACTTCTTTCATGGTTTCGTTTATCAATAAGGGCGACAGGTTGTGGATCATGCACAAGAACATAATCGGATGACAGATCAAGCTCGGAGGCATTTGTTTTCGAAACTTCCAGAAAGTGTTCAATATCTTCATCGGTCAATTTGATGCTTGCTCCGTGTAGCGCATTGTGGATGTTTTTGGTAATAGCAAAGAATTTTTCATCTCCCTTGATCACATCCCATCTTGCATTCACGCCGATTTCCCGCAATAAGGGAACCATTCTCGATAGAATTTCCGCGACTCCTCCCCCCACGGACGTCGAGTTAATGTTCTGAAACGCTTTCCCTTTCATTGATTCACCAAGAAGAAAAAGTTCATCAACGAGTTCTTTTCCGACGATGGGAATATATTCTTCAATGCTCGGCATGGATTCTCATAAGGTTGAGAATGTTTTTTCGCAGGCTTTCAAGAGATTGGGCATAGGGATCGATCTGCCGTACTGCATCAGCAAGTGATTGGTTGCCGATTCTGCGGAACCATTCCGAAAAATCATTTTCCTCACGGTTCATTCTAAGACGGGCATCGAATATATGATAAAACAGTGAGGAAGTACTGACATTGTTCAAACAGACGCAGAACTCTTTTAGACTGCAGGCAGCATACGGGGATTCAAGAACAAAGGTCTGGGATGACATGAAATGAAATTCTTCTCCTGGCGGTGAATCCACTACTCTGGTATGACCGATGAGGGAACCCTCGATGAGATCAACCAATTGTTTCCTCAATTCAGCGACATTTTTAACCCTGATCAATTCCATGCTTGCAATACGTTCGCCGAGAATATTTTCATTCAGTGCATTGGTCACCCAGAACGCGAAATCATTCGGCGGCTCGGGGGAAATAAACTGATGTTGCAGGAGAAATTTATGAGTATGGAAGTAAATGGAAGAATCAGGAACCGATTTGATCCCCGCCAACAAATCGGTAAGGGTGGTTGCTTTTATCCCGAGAAGAACTGTGAGATCAATTTTTGTTTTGAAATGAAATGTCGAAGAATCCACCATCTCGCTTCTTTCCTGATTTGGTTGAAGCCCTATTCGGTTTTTATACACATTCGAATAGTACGACTGTGATTCTCCTCCCCCGGCCTTCAAAATGTCGACTACATCATTCTGAGAAGGTCAGACCATATTCTAAATTGATTCGTTAGCACAATGCCAGGATACAAACGGTCACGCGGTAAACTACTAAGAAAATCTAATACAGAAATTGCGGGAAGTCAAGTTAAAAATAATTTATAGAATAAATTTCAATCTTAAATATTATTTAATCGTGCTAGTACGCAGAATAGATGGGCTATCCCTATAAGTCCCAGAAAAACATTTAAATCGTAATATTAATAAGAATGTTCTATCTTCTTGGAACTAAATTCGAAGGCAGTTACGATTCATGATTTTTTGTGCTTCTCGGTAAAATCTCGATGGAACTTTTCTGTACATTCCGGACAAATACCATGACTGAAGTCGACATCAGAGTGCTCATGAAGATATGTTTCTACTTCCTGCCAATATCCTCTATCGTCACGAATTTTTTTACACCATGCACAAATCGGGAGCAAACCTTTCAACCGCTTAACGTGTTCTAATGCATTTTGAAGTTCTTTAATCAACCGTTCTTTTTCTCTCTCAAGGCTATGTTTGTACAAAGCAATATCGATAATAACCTTCACATAATTAACATCGAATGGTTTAAGGATATAGCCAAAGGGTTCAGTGGCTGTCAATCGCTTCACTGTTTGGTTATCCGAATAAGCGGTGAGGTAGATAATTGGCAGATCAAAATCAGATCGAATTTTTTTTGCCGCCTCGATTCCATCCTCTTTATCGTTGAGCATAATGTCCATTAACACAAGATCAGGATGATACTCACGTACTTTTTCCATTGCTTGTTTAGCCGATACGGCGAGACCAGGAACACTATACCCAAGCCTCTCCAAATTCTTCTGTAAATCCTTGGCAATTACGATTTCGTCCTCGACAATGAGGACTTTCACCTTATCCTCTTCTCTATGCTCTGTCTGCATACATTTTTTCTTTAAAATTGATGGTGTACTTTGTACCGTTTTGAGAATCTAATTCTATCGTTCCATTAAATTGCTGGATGAACATTATCACCAGTTGAAGCCCTAAAGACCTCGTGTTACGGAAATCTATCTCTTTCGGAAAACCGATTCCATTGTCTTGCACTTGCAGAATAAAGTCTCCGTTATTTGCCGAAAAAAGTTGTATATAAATTTCTCCTTCTCTCCCGTTTGGAAACGCGTGTTTCAAACAATTCGAGATAAGTTCATTAATAACCAAGCCGCATGGAATGGCTGTGTCGATTCCAAGATAAATCCCTTCAGCATTAACCTTGATAGACACACTCGATGGATGCATCAAATGAGTTCGCAACAAATTGACACCGAGCGATTCGAAATAGGGACCCATTTCCACTTTTCCAAGATCCTGGGACTGGTAGAGTTTTTCATGGATTAAGCTAATCGCTTTTATACGGTTCTGGCTATCGGCAAGAATTCCCAGCAATCTTTCGTCCGTGAGATACTCGGATTGAAGGTTTAACATACTCGCAACCACTTGAAGATTATTCTTCACACGATGATGAATTTCTTTGAGAAGTACTTCTTTTCGAAACGCTTCCTTGGCTTGTGCTTCAATTCGTTTTCTTTCGGTGATGTCTCTTATCGCAGCTGTAAACAAGTCACCTTCAGAAGTACTGATGGGACTCAAACTGATCTCCACCGGAAATTCTGTGTTATCTTTCCGCAGTCCGAACAATTCCAATCCCGCTCCCATAGGACGCAATCGGGGTTCGGCGGAGTATTTCACCCGATACCCGCCATGATTATTACGAAATCGATGGGGAAGCAAAATCTCAATTCTTTGCCCCAATAGCTCTTTTCTAGTGTATCCGAACATTGTTTCTGTCTGTGAGTTAACAAGGTTGATTATGCCCCCTGCATCGGTAATGACCATGGCGTCGGGTGCTGACTCAAGGAGGTCCCGGAATTTTTCTTCAGCACGCTTTCGCTCATTCATTTCGAATTGTAGTTCACCGATTGCCTTCGAAAGTGCTGCCGTACGCTCATGAACCCGCAAGTCGAGATCAGAGTAGGCCTTACGCAATGCCACCATCACATCTTTCCGCTCAGACACCACCGCCGCAACCATAAGAGCCATAACCGCATTGACCCCCATGAAAGTCTCTAATAACAGCAGAGAAGCATTCCTCGTACTTACTACAAACGAGCTTAATCCGCTGACTGTTCCCCATACGGAAATTGCTGATAGAATGGCGGTTGCAGTAGCCGTCTCTCGAGGTCCAAACCTGAAGGCAATGACAACCAAAATCGGAGCACAAATAAAAACTATGGGATAGTTATTCAATAGTGGATAGTTAAGGTGACCAAAAACAAGCAGGCCGGTAGCCAATAAGAGTATCCCAAAGAATATTGCCTCCATAATTTTCGCTTTATCCCAATGCATTTGTTCCCTTTTCATCCATTGAAGCAAAAGGGGTACGACAATGAGCTCACCTGAACCATCACCTAACCACCACGTGAGACAAATTGGGACGAAATCTCTCCATTGCGCGTAACCTGCTATTGACAAAGTTGTAACTCCAATTGTTGCACTTACAGATGTGCTTATGAGCGCAGCAAGGATGGTAAATTTTATTACATCTTTTGAACGCCCGAAAACATTTCTTCCATTGGCAAAACGGTTGATCAAATAGGCACCAAGAACACCCTCAAGGGTATTTCCTGTTGCTATGGCTACCGAAGTCAGCACAGTGCCCGCAGTTGTAAGATTAACCAAAAAAGCACCGATGAAAATTCCACCCCAAGCTCGGTAACCAAAAACAAGTAATGCTGTTAAAGCGATACCGGCGGGGGGCCAGATCGGACTGGCACTTGCATGGATGGTTGCAAACGAAAGTCCGAATTTTCCAACAAGAAAATAGACGCACGCCAAAATCGCCGTAAGGAGGCTATTCGTTTTAATTGGCTTAAACTGGGAGTTATGCTCTCGGTCAATATCTTTGAAGATGGACAGAATATTTTCCAAATAAAGAATCCTCATAAACTTTTCTGACCGATTCAGTTGTAAGGACCGGATGAATTATCTTTCCAACCAAATGTCGGATACTCTGAAGTCCAATTTACATCAAGTAATTTTAAAACCTTCCATTGATTAGTATGAAATAATAAACCCGTAGTTCAAAAGACTCTTCCGAGTATTCTACCCTACGGGTTTTCAGGATTGCTGATTTTGAATCCTTCATATTCAAGCCTGTGCCAAAATGAAAGACTTATCAAGAACTCTTACTGCATGACTCTGAAATCTAATAAATACCTAACATACAGTCAACTATCGATGTGACGAATTGAACATAATAATATCCGCATAGAACGTATCAGAAAGGTATGGATAAATTCACTCGGGATGACCAGTTGATTAAAATCGTAACCAGTTCAGCTTTTCCCCCAGATTCTCAAGCTGTAGGTTGGGGGTTCGACTCCCTCTGGGCACACTTGTTTCCATCCCAACGCCAAATCTTTTCAATAAATAACGCTTAACAATTCCTCGATGACGTGGTATTTCTGAAACGGCGGCATCATGTACACGCCCGCAACGGACGGTTTGGCTTCCTTGATGAAATCCATAGCAAGTTTCACACCGACTTTTGCACCGTCCGGTCCGGCAGTCCGCATCATCTCACGGAATTTTTCCGGTATCCGCATTCCCGGAACTTCATTGTGCAGAAAATCCGCATGTTTGTAACTTCGCAACGGAATGATTCCCACCATCAGCGGTATTTTCAAATGCTCGATTCGCTTTAAAAATATTTCGAGCGTCTTCATCTCGAACAACGGCTGTGTAAAAAGTACATTGACGCCGGCTTCGACTTTTTTCTCGGTTTTCTCAACTTCATAATCCAGATTATCGGCAGAAGGATTTGCCGCACAGGCAATATAAAATGATGTTGGACTTCCGATAGAGTTTCCCATGATATCGGTTCCTTGGTTCATTGAATGAACCGCCCGTATCAAGCCGATCGCATCGACATCATACACTGAATTTGCCTGAGGATAATCTCCGATCCCGGTCGGATCGCCGGTGATGCACAGAACATTGCGTATGCCGAGAGAATAAGCGCCGAGCAATTCCGCCTGCAACCCGATCAGATTACGATCCCGCGTCGCAAGATGCATCATTGCCTCGATGCCGACGCGCTGTTGGACCTGCGACGAAACGGCAATCGAACTCATACGAAGCCGTGCCCGCGCCCCGTCGGTAATGTGCACGGCATCGATTCTACGTTCATAGCAAAACTGCGCGCCCTCAAGAACGCTCGACATATCCAGCCCGCGCGGAATATCCAGTTCAACGGTTGTCATAAATTTTTTGCCGACATTCCGGGCAAATTTCGACCAGCGGGATTGATCGACATAATATTGCGGCTCAAGTTCGGCGGAATCTTTTGCCGAAGACTTTATTTCGATTTTCGGAGCCGGTTTCCCAACGCTTAATCCTTTCACGGCTTGCGCCATAGCGCGGATATGTGCCGGCGTCGAGCCGCAACAAGCGCCAACCAACGTCACACCGGATTCGACAAGCTCTTTAGCATACGCACCAAGATATTCCGGCGTCGTATGATAAATCGAACGGCCGTTGAGTAATGTGGGAATCCCCGCCGCCGGTTGTGCCGAAAGTATGACGCCGTCTTTATACGCACTGCGGATAATCGAGAACATCCGTTGCGGACCGACGGTACAATTTGCGCCGACTATATCAGCTCCCTGTTCGATCAGATGTTCGATGACATCGATCGGAAACGAGCCGCTGAGAATTGCGCCATCTTCCGCAAAAGCTTTTTGAGCTACCACCGGAAGATCGGTCAAGCTTTTAACGACACCAAGAGCTTCGTCAAGTTCCTGTACGCTGACGAACGTTTCCAGCATAATCAAATCGACGCCCGCTTCAAGCAAAATTTCGATTTGTTCTTTGAATGCATCGCGCGCCTGCTGACGTTTTATTTTTCCGATCGGTTCGAGAAGCATTCCTGTCGGTCCAACTGCACCTGCAACGTAAACATCATCACCTGCCGCTCGGCGCGCAATCTCAACACCGCGAAGATTAATTTCACGCAATGCATCCTGCAGATGAAACTGAGAAAGCCGCAAACGGTTGGCCGAAAAAGTATTCGTTTCGATAATTTCCGATCCGGCGGCAATATATTCGCGGTGCAACCGCTCGATGATATCAGGATTTTTGATATTCTGAATCTCATGCGGAAGCTCAGGATATTCATACAGATCGAGCAACGTGCCCATGGCGCCGTCGCAAACGATCGGACCTTCTTTTATACGTTCCCGAAATGGTTTTTTCATAATTTCCTAAAATAAAAAATCCCGCATCCCTTTGAGGGACAACGGGATGACAGGATTCAGTATACCAAATCAGCCGATGAATTCCAAACAGTAGTGCTTCAGTTTGGATTGTTACTGCTTTTGCGACCCCTCCTATGATCCTCCCCTTATTAAGGGGAGGATGAATGTCCCCTCCTTAATAAGGAGGGGACTACAGGGGAGGTCAAACACGTGAAATAAAAAATAAACTGATGCACTACATTCCAAACGGCCTATTTTTTCTTCAGATATTTTTGAATTACTTTTTCAAACTCTTTCGCCGTTTTGTCGCCGACCATCGTTTCGGCAAGTTTTCCCGACCGGTCATAAATAAACGAGGTCGGCAGAGCGCCATTCCAATCAGGATTCATACCGTTCATAAACGCTTCATCGGTCGGCTCATGAATAATAAAACTCGGAAAACGAACACCCATTTTTCTTAAGGTCGGCTTGACGCCGGTTTCAATTTCATCGATGTCATCCGCGGAGACGAGAATGAGCCGGAATCCTTTCCCTTCAAATTTCTTTTTAAGTTCAAGAATCCCGGGCATTTCTTCTTTACACCATTTGCACCACGTTGCCCAGACGTTCACCAGCACCACATTGCCGGAATCTTTTTGTATCGCATCGTGAAGTCCGGCAACATTCACCATTGTGACGGCGGAAGAATCTTCCGGGACGGAACCGAAACCAAAAGTCGGAAATAGAATGACTAAGGAAACAAGAACAGCAACGATCCCCGATCGCATTACATTCCACTTATTCGTTTAATGGAACAACCGAACGCTTTGGTCGTTGTTGCCGTCAATTCCTTACCGGCGAGAAGCTTGTCGAGCGCATCGGCCAGATCGTTTGTCGTCACCTTTGCCGCGTTGCGGTTATCGTCGATGCGGCCATGATAGAGAAGTTTTCCGCTCGAATTAATCACATACGTTTCGGGAGTTACCTGCGCATTATATAAATCTGCAATTTTATTGCCGGCATCTTTTACGACCGGAAATTTAAAGCCGTGTTCTTTCGCGTGATCGGCAATCGCCTGCACATCTTCTTCTTTGTTGGCGTTGATGGCGACAAATGAAATCCCTTTCGCCGAATATGTTTCATACAGCTTCTCCATCCGCTCATTATAGCCGTTCGAAACCGGACATTGGGTCGAAATAAACATCAACACGGCAAACTTATTACCGTTCAATACTTTTTTCAAGTTGACTTCTTTTCCGTCATAATTTTTTAGAACAAATGAGGGTGCGGGATCTCCGACACTTAACGATTTCATCTCTCCCGCGTGAGCATACACGGCGAAGAATACAAGAACAGCAAGAAGAGTTTTCATAACAGATTTCCTTTTATTTAATTGTGATTTGATTGATAATGATTGATCCAGACTTCAGCAATCTGCACCGCATTGGTCGCGGCGCCTTTCCGGAGATTATCGGACACGATCCACAGATTCAATCCGTTGGGAATCGTGTCATCCCGACGGATTCTGCCGACAAACACTTCATCACGGTCATTCGACAGGATCGGCGTCGGGTAAATATTCTGCGAAAGGTCGTCCTGTAGAATAACACCGGGCGCATGACGAAAAGTTTCCCTGACCTCGTCAATGGTGTACGGTTTCTCAAATTCCACGTTGACCGATTCGCTGTGGCCGCCGGTGACAGGAACGCGAACGCACGTAGCGGTAACCTGTATTGAATCGTCACCCATGATTTTTTTCGTTTCGTCGACCATCTTCACTTCTTCACGTGAATAACCGCTGTCAAAAAAAATATCGATATGCGGGAGAACATTATAAGCGATCGGATGCGGAAATTTTCGTTCCGGTTCGGGATGATGGGCGATTTCGGATTCAAGCTGGCTAACCGCACGCTTGCCGGCTCCGGTAACTGATTGGTAGGTTGAGACAACAATTCTTTTGATCTTCCATTTATCATGCAGCGGTTTCAACGCGACCACCATTTGAATCGTCGAACAATTCGGATTGGCAATGATGCCGTGATGTTTCGGAATATCGTGCGGGTTCACTTCCGGAACGACCAGCGGCACGTCCGGATCCATCCGAAATGCACTGCTGTTATCGATAACGAGCGCTCCGGCTTTAGCTGCAACCGGACTGAACTCTTTGCTCACCGAAGCCCCGGCAGAAAATAATGCGATATCAACACCGTTGAAACTGTTCGCGGTCAATTCCTGAACGGAATATTCTTTCTTATTGAAAACGATTTTCTTTCCGGCAGATTTTGCCGATGCGAGTAAACGAATATCCGCTACGGGAAATTTCCGTTCTTCCAGAACTTCAAGCATTTTCCTTCCCACAAGCCCGGTCGCACCGACGACCGCAACAGTGTATTGTTTCATACCTTCCTTAAAAAATATTACTCAAATGATTCACGCTCTGTGGTAACGGAAAATCCATTGCCATCCACCATCACTTCCACCGGACGCGGTCTGCCGTTATAATTCGACGACAGAACATATCCATACGCACCGGCACAAAGAACTGCAAGCACGTCGTTCCGTTCACACCGCGGCATCAAACGATCGAGCGCAAAGAAATCACCGGACTCGCATAACGGTCCGACAATATCGACCACTTCATGATCGGCATTCCGTAATTGTAACGGAACAATCTGATGATACGATTGATATAAGCTGGGTCTGATCAAATCGTTCATTCCTGCATCGACGATGAGAAATGTTTTATTCTCCGTCACCTTTCTATATAACACTTTTGTCAACAAAATTCCAGCATGTGCAACAATCGACCGTCCGGGTTGAATCAAAATTGTACAGCCGGCTTTTCTCAACGGCGGAAGAATTGTCGCAAGCATTTTCGTTGTTGCGAGATGTAATTCGGGACCGTCCGATTCCTGCGGCAACATCGGGTGAGAGACGAATCCGCGGTATTGAACGCCGAATCCTCCGCCGAAGTTCAGATGCCGGATGGGAATTCCCATCGAACGGAGTTCCTGAATAAAATTGACGATCGCTTCCGCAGCCGACAGGAATGTCGTACTTTCCGTTATTTGCGATCCGATATGACTGTGAATTCCCAATAACTCAAGAAACGGATACGATGCAATTGAACCGGCAATTTCTTTCGCCTTCTCGGGGCTGACACCGAATTTATTATGTTTACGACCGGTCGTAATGTACGGATGCGTTTCCGATCGGATATCGAAATTCACACGTAAAAGAATTTTCGCCCGTATGCCGATACGTGAAGCAATATTGTCGATAACCGACAATTCTTCTTCCGATTCGACATTGAGCGACAAGATTTTTTGCCGCAATGCAAATTCAATTTCATCGTCGCGTTTGCCGACACCGCTGTATGTAATTTTCCCGGGCGGAAACCCGGCGGCGAGCGCCCGTTTGATTTCACCGATCGAGCCGGCATCCGCCCCAACTCTTTCGTTCGCGAGCAATCTCAAAATTTCAGGATTGGCATTTGCCTTTACCGCGTAACACGAAAGATGATCGGCACCATCAAAAGCCCTCTCAATCCCGCGGCAATGATCGATAACGGAACGCTTACTGTACACATACCCCGGCGTACCGAGGGAGTTCGCGATCTCCGACAGGTCTACATCCTCACAGCGAAGTACATTATTTTTGAATTGAAATTCTTCCATACGTTTGATAATACAAAATTTACGTAAAAAATCCGATAAGTTTCATAAATGGTGACATCAACGTCGAAATGAGTCCGTAAAAAGATCGGGCAAACGGCTCCCATCGCATGAGTAAAATAAGAATAAAAATTCCAAAAAATCCAACCCGTCTGTATTTGAGACTGATGGAAACGGGAAGCAATGATGCGAGAACGTGCGAACCATCCAGCGGCGGGATCGGAATCATATTAAAGACGGCAAGAATAATATTGAGGGAAATTCCGGCATAAAACATTTCCATCAAATAATGCACGACCTGTTGACCGGAACCGCTACCGGATGAGAGAGCATGGTCGATTTTTAACAAGATGATGAAACAGATCGTACAGCAAAAGGATAGAACGACATTGGAAAAAGGGCCTATCGTCGATACCAAAATATCGTCACGAGTAAAATGTTTAAAATTTTCCGGATTGATCGGCACCGGTTTCGCCCAGGCGATGAAAACCTGTCCGGTTGAAGCCAACGACATCAATGGTATGAGTATCGAGCCGAACAGGTCGATATGCGGAATCGGATTCAGTGTTAATCTTCCCCGATCGCGCGCGGTGGGATCGCCCAGACGAAGCGCCATCCAGCCGTGAGAAATTTCGTGGATGATGACGGAAAAAAGGAGAATAGGAAAAACGTACAGTTGGTCGATCATGGATAAAAGAACGTTACGACAATTTTGATAATGAGAAAATATTGGATGAAAACGAAAAATGACATCTTCTGAAATTACCCGCGCGGGTGAAATGTCCGGTGGACTTCTTTCAAATATTCCCGGTCGATGTGCGTATAAATTTGCGTCGTAGAAATATCGGAATGCCCGAGCATCTCCTGAACCGCACGAAGATCAGCTCCGCCTTCCAGTAAATGTGTTGCAAACGAATGACGGAAGGTGTGAGGATGTACATCTTTTTGTATTCCCGATTTTTTCGTATAGGTTTGAACGATATTCCAGATCGCCATCCTCGACATCGGTCCGCCGCGGGCATTGAGAAAGAGAACATCCTGCCCTTTTCCTTTTTTCGATATCCGGCTTCGAACATCGTTAGAATATTTTGCGATCCACTCCAGGGCAGACCGGCCGATCGGCACCAGCCGTTCTTTCGACCCTTTTCCGAACACACGAACGATGCCATCTTCTTTGAAAATACTCGATTGACGAAGTGTCGTAATTTCCGTGACACGCATGCCCGTTGCGTACATCGTTTCCAGAATCGCTTTATCACGAATACCGAGAAGTTCCGTAACGTTCGGTTGTTGTAAAATCAAATCGATTTCATTCTGGCTTAAAACATCCGGCAGCAATTTGGAACGCTTCGGAGGTTCGGCCTGTTGCGCTGGATCGTTTTTGGTGATTTCTTCCGCAAC
>Ga0265322_10000068_pt1 | contig 49602 bp, 40 predicted proteins | sample 41222metaG_FD_193584 | JGI IMG/M metagenome (GOLD analysis project Ga0265322, IMG submission 193584) | Rhizosphere microbial communities from Carex aquatilis grown in University of Washington, Seatle, WA, United States - 4-12-22 metaG | ecosystem: Host-associated > Plants > Roots > Rhizosphere...
TGCACGCGTTCCCTGATGAAATCAAGGTAGGGAAGGTTTTTTCAATTGTCAACATGGCTGTGATCTCTATCTTTCAGAATTCTCCATTTAAGAATGGTCGGACGTTGGAATTAAGCACAAATGGTCAATTTTAGAGTTTCTTTTCGGTATTTTCAGTGATTTATTTTTTCTATTATAACTTTCGCCTAATTTGTGTTTTCCGTATATTACGTATCATTTCTTCTGTCCATCATTTACAATCTTCATTGTTCATTAAGAAGACTATGATCACCCAGCCTTCTTCAGTGTTCTTTTCGAATTATTTATCCATTTACTTATAAGGAGTTTCTTATGCATTTCGATACTGGTAACACTGCTTTTATGCTTGTTGCGACGAGTTTGGTGATGTTGATGACTCCGGGATTAGCATTCTTCTACGGTGGCTTGGTCGGAAGAAAAAATGTTCTGGCAATTATGATTCAAAGTTTCGTTTCAATGGGAGTAACAACGGTCATCTGGTATGCATTCGGGTATTCGTTGTGTTTTAGCGGTGGTGAAGGAGCAATCATCGGGGATCTGCGCTACGCATTTCTGCGCGGAGTTGACCTGAACACCGCATTCGCGGGATCGAACAGTATTCCACTGTGGGTCTTCATGGCATATCAAATGATGTTCGCGCAAATTACACCGGCATTGATTACCGGAGCGTTCAGCAACAGAGTCCGCTTCGGTCCCTATCTTATATTTCTTGTCCTTTGGTTGCTGTTCATGTACTTCCCCGCGGCTCATATGATTTGGGGCGGCGGTCTGCTTGCAAAATGGGGCGTGCTTGATTTCGCCGTCGGAATTGTTGTCCATGCAACTGCAGGATTTTCGGCACTGGCGTCGGTATTTTTCCTCGGAAAGAGGCGTGTGCAGGACCGCGGTCCACACAGCATTCCGCTCGTCGCTCTCGGCACAGGATTACTCTGGTTCGGATGGTACGGCTTCAATGCAGGCAGTGAACTCCGCGTCGATGCCATTACCGCTCTTGCATTTATCAATACCGATGTTGCAGCATCATTCGCTGCCATCACGTGGTTGTTCATGGCATGGATTTTCGAGAAGAAACCGAAATTCGTCGGCTTGCTGACCGGATCAATTGCCGGGCTCGCGGCAGTCACTCCCGCCGCCGGGTATGTTACGACAACCAGCGCAGTCATCATCGGTATCGTTGCAAGTATTGTGTGTTATTTCGCGATTACGTTGAAGAATAAACTTCAATGGGATGATGCACTAGATGTCTGGGGTGTTCACGGTGTCGGCGGATGTTTAGGGGTTATTGCACTCGGAATTTTCGCGGATATTTCTATGAATCCTTCCGGTTCCAACGGCTTACTGTTAGGCGACGGAATGTTTTTCATGAAAGAAATGGTCGCAGTCGTCGGTGCGGCAATTTATTCGTTTGTCTTCACGTATATTGTGCTCTGGATTATCAACAAAGTGACGCCGGTACACGTCTCTCCTGCAGAAGAAGAGGCTGGACTTGACGAATCACTCCACGGTGAAAAAGCATATTTACAAGAAGAAGAATATGCGGCGTAATGCCGCGGCATCGAGATTCCGGACCGTTCTATTCATTTTTCTGGGAATAATCGGTCCGGTTTCCCTTGACGCTGAAGTACTGAACGATTCCGCACACAGTCAACCGTGGTATGAATCGATTTCCATCAACGGTTTTCTTTCGTCAGCGTACTTGTACAATTTCAACAGACCGGATTCGATGAAGAATGAATATCGGGTCTTTGATGTCGACGATAATTCTTTTAAGGTCGATGCATTCGAACTCGTTTTCCAACGACCGGTAAACAAATCCGGCGATGCAGGATTTCGGGTCGACATGGTTGCCGGATCATCTATTCCCCGCGTGGCACGATCAAGCGGATTTGATATAGGCGATTTTGATTTTCATCAGACCTTTCTGTGCTATATCGCGCCGGTTGGTAATGGATTGAGACTCGATATCGGGAAATTCATCACGACGATGGGTTATGAAGTTATCGAAGGATACGATGGCTACAATTATAATTACTCCCATTCCTTTTTGTTCGGATACGCCATTCCGTATACGCACACGGGCATCAAAGCCTCCTATTCCTTCAATCAGGAAATTTCCGGGATGATGATGATCGTGAACGGCTGGGATAACTCCGTCGACAGCAACACATCAAAAAGCATTTGCGGGCAAGTGATCGTCAATCCGACAACGAACATGAATGTATCCGTCAACTATATGTTCGGTCCGGAAAAGGCGAACAATAACAGCGACAATCGCCAGCTCTTTGATTTTGTGGGCACCTATTCATTCAACGCTTCCGTAACGGCAGGCATCAACGGCGACTACGGTGTCGAACAGCATTCTGCCGGTAATGGCGATGATGCTGTCTGGCTCGGTGCGGCGGTTTATTGCCGCGTGAACCTCTTTTCCGATTTTTCACTTTCGTTGCGTGCAGAACAATTCGAAGACCGGGACGGCTTGCGAACGAAAACGGCACAGAAACTACGGGAGTTAACGCTCACGCCGGAATTCCGGCAATCGGAACATTTTATTATCCGGGGAGATGCAAGAATCGATACATCCGATAAAAATGTTTTTGAAACTGAAGATCAATGGAAGGATACTCAGACAACACTCGGTATTAATTTTATCTATACATTTTGAATGCGTCCATTGGAAACCCCTCCGGAGACATGTAGCATTCTTGTCCCGAGGGGTTTTTTATTTCAAAATTGTGAGAGACGTGGCTGAAAAACAGTCGCTTCATGAATCCGGGACAACAAAAGCAGTTCCCTCCTTACGATGAAAGACACAACAAACCTCGCGATGAACAAATATTTTAAAATGAATTCTTCCTGCCTCGACGAAAGAGACCGATAAGAACCACAAAGATCAAAACGGACAATCCCAATATAGCCCACATTGCAATGCCGAAGCTCAATCCTTTGTAATGATTCGTGGCAAAGTCAATGATATTCGGTAAACTGAGAATGACCATCAAGCAGGCAATAAACGACAGCCATCCTTCTATTCTCCGAAGAAGGATTGCAATTTTATTAATCTCTTCCTGTTCCATTTGTTCTCCAATATTATTGAACTATGTACCACGCGTTATTTGAGTGTGAAAGTAGCAAATCCGTCAGCCATTGGCAAGTTAGGATGTATAGCATATCACCAACCTCATTCTGCAAAAACTTCAAAACCAGCATTTTTCATTAAAAAGCGAGATATATTGTTTTTCTTGTCTAGTTTGCAACCGATTTCATTATTTGCATTCTCACTATTTTCTTATTATTTTTCCACGCAATCATAAATCATTCTTACCACGTTCTTTATATACGGAGGGTACAACTATGTTTAACACTACAAAAACAATGCCCCGTCGTGGGTTTTTGGGGAGTGTGGGCGCCGGAGCTGCTGCTCTCGGAGTAGCAAATTTAGTATCACCATTCCGGACCGTCGCAAAAACATTTGATGAACACAAATGGACCGACACTTCCGACTTCGATCGTTGGCTCGGAAAAATTCAGGGTAAGCACCGTCAGGTATTCGACTCGCCCGCTCACCGTGACGGTTTACCCCTTGCGTGGGTCCGTGTATTCCTGAGTACAAACAATGATACGGGAATTGCCGACAGTGAGCTCTGCGCTGTCCACATCCTTCGCCATGAAGCGATCCCTCTTGCCATGGATGACAAATTATGGACAAAGTACAAATTCGGAGAACTTTTTAAAGTGACGGACGGGGCGACGAAAGCTCCGGCAGTCCGTAATCCGTTCTGGAATCCCAAACCGGGCGAACTTCTGCTTCCCGATATGTCTGTCGATCAGCTTCAAAAACGCGGCGCCCTGTTCGGTGTTTGCGATATGGCAATTACCGTTTACACCATGAATGTTGCAAAGGAAATGAAAATGGATGCCGCCGATGTGAAAAAGGAATGGATCGCAGGAATCTTACCGGGAATTCAATTGGTCCCGTCGGGTGTTCTCGCTGTCAACCGCGCACAAGAACACGGTTGCACATACTGCTTCGCCGGTTAAACAAGTTGTCTCTTGGTATATAAACGACAAAGCGCAGTCTCGTACTGCGCTTTATTATTTTTTCGAATGACCATAATATACCGCATCGGCAGGAATCTTTTGTCCCGGATAATCCTGATCTTTCAATGGAAAAACAGGACGGGGCTTCGAATCAATATAAGCCGCTATTTGCTGAGCTTCTTCGTCGGTAAGGCTTTCGGGATCGAGATAGGGCATCGAAAAACGAATCATGCCGGCGAGTGTATAAACGCGTGCAGCACCGGCGCCGTCATTCCACGAATCGGGACCCCACAGCGGACCGGCTTTCTTGTCACCGATCCAAACTCCCTGCCCATCGCTTCCATGACACGTATTGCATTTCTCACCGTATAGTTTTCTTCCCTGTTTCCGGTCGAGCTTATCAAGAGAAATTATATTTTTTGCCGGAATAACATTTTGCCCTCGCCACGGAAGAGCTGTGTCGATGGATGATCCGGATGAAAGCCATGATATGTATGCTGAAAGTGCAAGCACCTCTTCCGACTTCGGTTCCGGATAAGAATTGCTTCCTTTCTTCATACCGGCTGCATTTTCGCTTCGGAGGAAACAATTGATAATTCGATCTTCCAGGTTGATTGACCTTCCCGCGCGTTTATTAAATTCCGGAAAAACTCCGGCAACGCCAATCAGAGGCATTGCTTTTTCCCGTTGGCCACCGTTTAAATGACAATTATTGCAGGAAAGATGATTTCCTGAAAACCGTTTAGCTTTACGTGGCGTATCGAGAAAGATTTCAAATCCTCGCCGGATCCGACCGGCAAGCAGAGAATCGCGAGGAAGCAAATTCGAATTCGGTTCGCGGGGAATATCCCATGCCGTTTCCATTCCTGTCGAAGCAGAAATCAAAAATGGTGTCGCAACCGCATTTCCACCGCCTCCGGATTGTTGATTATGGAAAATTCTGTCCGCACCGTAGCGGTTCAAAAATAATAATAAGAACAAAAGGACGTTGGCAAATGACGCCATACAAGTCATTCCCTCAACAATAAATAATGATGGATAACGCTGATAAAACTCAGCAATGACAATTTTACATTATCGATACAGCAGGTCGACATACTCTTTTGCACTTTTTTCCCAGGTAAAGCGCGCGCGGAAAGCTTCGGCAACAACATTTTGCCATTTATTGTCGTTGTTCAGTTTTATGTCGATTGCCTTTTTGGTAACTGCAAGACACTGATCGGCTTGTTCCCGCAAAGAATTTCCGAAAAATTGAAATCCATTCACGCCATCAATCACCGTATCTTTTAGCCCGCCGACCGCATGAACGATACATGGCTGACCGTCACGCATGGCGATCATCTGCCCGATACCACACGGCTCAAACGAGCTTGGCATCATAAAAATCGTCCCGTTGGCATAGAGTGCGTTTCCGATCGTTTCGGAAAACCCTTTGAGATAGATACATCGTTCATGTGTGCGAAATCGTTCCATCAATCGATCTTCATAATCCTTGGTCCCGGTACCAAGAATCATGTAAACACCGTTCCTTGCCGAAAGCATTTCACAAAGGTCATCGATAACGACGGTTTGGGCTGAAGTTTCTTCGAACAACAATTTGATTTTTTGTTCGACCACCCGCGTTACACTGGTCAACAAAATCGGCAGCTTCAGATTTCGTATTGTTTGAACCCGACCGATAATTTCAACATTCACCGGATCGGGATTCTTGGAATTCCATTTGGTTACTTCTGCAATAATCAGATCACAAAGCGCCGGAAACGACATTCTCGGCGGAATCCGGGATTCGGGATAATCACACCCGTTCAAAATACCGAAAAGGCGGTTTCCTTGTTTTGCCTGTTGCAGAATTTTTTCCAATCCTTCGCCGCGAAATTTTCCGTTTTTCGGATCACTGGGCAACAGAATTTCTTCCGCGTATGTCGGAGATACGGTATTCACTGCATCGGCATGTCCGATGCCGATCGCCATCGGTGTGAGATTTGGAATAGAAAAGCGATGGTCTTTCCATTGCTCAATCCAATGCACATCATGAAATAGTTCCGGGAACCATTGTTCCGTCGTGGCATATTTGCCGAGAAGAGGCCGGTTACCCTGGATGGCAAGATTGTGGATCGTAAATACGGTTTTATTTTTCTTGAGATGTGAAAAGTTCGGGTGCATTTCTCGAAGAAAAAAAAGCATTCCCGCATGCCAATCGTGCAAGTGAAGAATGAATTGCGAAGGAATTTTCTTCAGATATTCGCCGACTGCCGAACAAAAAAGCGCATATTTCGTGCCGTCCTGAGCGAACGGTTCACCGGGAGGATCGTTGAAATAAATCGGTGTACCGCGAATTGCAGAATGCTCGAATACATAATTGCGAACACCGGAATACGGAAATCTCGCCGTCACTTCATACATACTTCCTTCCAGCGTTTTTCCGCCGAAGGGAAAACGAACCGTATCGATTTGCGTGGAAGGATTATCGATATGGAGAAACCCGTACGACGGGGTAATGACCGTCACCGTCCATCCGATATCGGCAAGTGCGCGCGGGAGATCGCGGATCACATCGCCGACACCGCCGACTTTACCGTTTTTCAGCGCGTCATTTTCCCCCGCAACCATGATAACATGTTGTGGCAATTCCATACGTCAAATTACCGTATTATCCGGCACGATCGTATCTTTGATGACAATAATAATGCCGTTCCGGATCCAATACCCTTCGCTTTCACGTTCGACATTTTGGATTTGATCCTTATTGATAATTTTCACATTCCTGCCGATCCGCGCATTTTTATCGATGATGGCATTTTTGATGATACTATTCTCTCCCACACCGACCGGCGGCATACCGGACGCAAGATCGACATTGCGTTCCGCATCGGATGGATAATTGTCCGCACCCATCAATAAAACATTTTCCAATTGAGAACCCTCTTCCAGCCGCGACCGAACACCGATGACGGAATTTTTTATGGTCAGACTTTTGATGATACAGCCGTCGCAGACCATTGCCTGCGAAACCTGACCGTTCAATAGTTTACTCGGCGGAAGAAACCGTGCCCGGGTAAAAATCGGAAAATCCGCGTCATAAAAACTAAATGCCGGCTTCGGCTGCTGCACGAGAGCGAGATTGGCATGATAAAACGAATCGATCGTTCCGATATCTTCCCAATACCCGCGAAAAGTATACGCGGAAACATTGTGCGAATCGATCGCCATCGGAATCACATCCCTGCCAAAATCGGTATGCTGGGGATAATTTTTTAATAATTCGATAAGCACATTTCGTTTGAACACATAAATTCCCATCGATGCAAGATACGGCGTTTGGGATGCCGCGGCAGCATCAAGACCAAGTCTTTGCGTGTCGACTTTCATAGACTCCAATGTCGCACCGGTCGGCTTTTCCCGGAATTCAACAACCCGATCCTTATCGTTGATTTTCATCAAACCGAAACTGGAGGCGAGTTTTTCCTGAACCGGTGTGACGCAAATTGTCACATCGGCATTCGAAGCCCGGTGATGTTCGATAAAAAGACGGTAATCCATCCGGTACAGGTGATCGCCGGAGAGAATAAGATAATCGTCCACCTTCCACGGTTCCATTACCCATAACGTTTTTCGGACCGCATCGGCTGTTCCCTGAAACCAGTCCGGACTCACCGGCGTTTGTTGCGCTGCGAGCACATCGACAAATCCGTTCATGAACGGATAAAAACGATACGTGTTGGCAATATGCTGATTCAGCGAAGCGGAATTAAATTGCGTCAGCACGTAAATCCGCAGAATGCCCGAGTTGATACAATTGCTGACCGGAATATCGATCAGCCGGTATTTCCCGGCAAGCGGTAATGCCGGCTTTGCACGGTGTTTCGTGAGCGGGTAGAGCCGTTCGCCGCGCCCCCCGCCGAGAATGATTGCTAATACGTCTTGCATATATTTTCTCTATTTGTGGTTACGGATGTTCACGCAAAATTATTTGACATGAAGATGCACAAGTTCCTTCCGAAAATCATCCAGCTTAAATCCGGATATTTCCGCTGAATGATGAATCTTTTCGACAGCCTTCATTGTTTGTGCAAGAATTTTATACGCTTCCGGAATCTTGCTTGATCGGAAAATGCTGATTGATGCCAACCAGAACCACCAATGAAGCATCAGTTCAAACCGTTCTTTATTAAAAAATAAACTATTTTCATACCGGTTAACATTTAAAAACTGTTGAACGATTTCTTGCTCAAGTATGCGGTGAAGGGTTTCCCGGATCTGCTCTGGGTCATCCATCGGGTTCGGTTGCGTGATAAGAACTCTGATCAGGTGAACGATTTCATTTCGATCCTGTTCGGAAAAATCCCGCCGATCCAAAACCGGTCGCACGGTATCGGCAATCCCGATCCGGTCAAACAAATTTTCGGAAGATATTCCTTTGGCAGATTTTACACTGAATTCTTCAAATTGCTTCAACCCGATTACACCCATCTTGATTACTGTCGATCCGAACCGTTGTTCAGAAAATATATCGATCGACATCATGTTCTTTCGAAATTTCTTATCGAACGATGCATCCATGCCGGCAAACGGCCGGTTATTCAGGATATGAAGAGTACGTAAATCATTTTCAAAATTTTTCAGAACGACCGTCTTTGAAAGTTTTTTCGTCTCATGATGTTGAAGTTGGTCGAGAAAACCAGCGTAAATCGATGATAATGCTTTACGGGATGTTTCCAATTGTTTGGAGGTGCTGTCTTCGGCACAGAGTGTTGTCAAATGTTCGAGCGATGCATCGGTAAAAAGCTGTTCAAAAGCACGATGCAGCGGGGCAAGTTTGAGATTACGTAATGAACTATCAATACTGGGAACACCATTTCCGTTCAGCTGATATGCAAGAGATTGATATTCTCCTGTCGCGTCATGAACTTCCCGGAAATCGAGGAAGATATGATAGTGAAATGCTTTCAACTCGACAAATAGTCCCCGATCATGAAGTTCGATCCCGGACCGGATAAATTCCAGATTTGTTTTATGGTCTTTGAAAATATAGAAATAAGCATCCTCCCGCCGGATGTGCAATGCCTGACCGAGTGTACGCCGGATAACTTTTTTTCCCTCCTCATCACCGGTCGTGGAGGTCGTTTTCCCGACCGAATGCATAATCCATCCTGCGGTTTCTTCATATTTATTATGATAACAAATCAGCGCGCGTTCGTCGCCGGCCATATTGGAATAGGCAAAGACGTTTTCATTGAGGTTACCGTTCGTGTCGATAAAATCATACAGTTCGAAATCGGTCATCTGGCTGAACAGATGCCGTTTTTGCATGATGGGAAAAATTTCCGCCTCATGCCGCCGCACTAAATGCTCATCCGATTCTTCGTTGTAATACGCGCGTTTATATTCCATGCCGTATTTTTCGGTGAATCCATCGATCTGGCCGTGAGCAAACATCGGAAGTCCCGGCAACGTCACCAGCAGAACGGCAACACCGAAATATTTATCGTCTTTTCCGAATTGTGCGATAGCAGTTTGTTCATCCGGGTTGCTCATAAAATTGACGTACCGTTTCAGGATTTCCGGATTGAAATGCAGCGTGTTCCGGATGAGTTCACGGTATTTTGCATTTTCTTCTTTCATCAGCATGTGCATAAACGCGCTGTTGTAGACGCGGTGCATGCCGAGCGTGCGGACAAAATATCCTTCGAGCAGCCAGAATGCCTCGGCAAGCAACAAGGTATTCGGCATTTCGCTATTGATACGGTCGACCACCTCGCGCCAGAATTCATTCGGAAAGAGCCGGTTGAATTCTTCCGTTGCGATCGCGAAATCGGCACGTGACGGAATCGCCCCGCCGGAACCGGGTGGCGGAAACCATAACCGCTGGAAATGTTTTTTTGCCAGCACCATTGCCGCATCGAAACGGATGACGGAAAATTTTCTCGCCACGTGAAAGATCATCTGGATAACCGCTTCCCGGACTTCGGCGCGTAAAAAATTGAGTTGTGCCGTATCGTTCCATGGCATATTTGTTCCGTCGTTGCCGTGATAAATATACCGCACATTCCCCGTTCGTTTATCCACACGTTGAAAAACCACCGCAGCGTCCGTTCTGTTCCAGTAACCGTCTTCAATCCGAATATCGACATCGGATTGTTCCGAAAGATCATCTCTGTTAAATTGATAATTCGGAAACGGCCGGTAGTCGGATTGAATAAAATAATCGGGATGCTCGACGACCCATCTTGAATAAATGCCGACATGATTCGGCACCATATCGCCGGCAAGCCGTATTCCGCGCGCCCATGCACGATGCCGGAGATGCTGGAACGCTTCCTCGCCGCCGAGATCATGAGCAACCACGTAATCATAAATTGAATATGCCGAGGCAACGGCTTCGGGATTGCCGGTCATCTGTTTGATCTTTTGTGATGCGGAACTTCGTTCCCAGATGCCGATCAGCCACAAGCTCGTAAAATTCCAGCGTGCAAGCCGGTCGAGCTCTTCGTCCGGTATTTCATTCAGCTTCGTAATCGGTCGTTGATATTTTTTTGATAACTGATCGAGCCAGACATATGTATTCTTCGCTATCAATACAACTTTCGGCATCCATTCGAGATCGCTGGTAAATCGTTCAAGATCGAATGTGGTGAGACTATCGCCGGATGTATAGGTTGGAACGACCGTCTGCACTTCGCCGCCGGGGAAAATCATCTTTGATTCTTCCTCGATGAGATCGTGAGCGCCAAGTAACTTATTCAAGAACCGATCGCCCAATAGTAATCCCCAATGCTGTTTGATGTACGAGAGTTGACCTTCAAGACTGTCAGGATACGCAAGTATCGGTGCACGAAGAAGGTCCAGCACCGTTATTCCCTGAGGACCGAACGGTTTTTCGGAACGGAAAAATTTTTCAAGTTCCTGCAGCACAACAGAATACTTCGTCTCATTCCGCAATCGTTCATCCTGAAATAATTCTTTGAACGGTGAAAATGCCGGATTGAAGTTGGCAAGTGAAAGTAAAATGATTTCTTCAAGAGTAATTTCGGGATGAGGTTTATTACCGGTTTTCGCTTTGAGATATTTATCGCGGTGGATAACGTTTCGATGAACATCAATTGGGGGAAACTCATCGATAAATTCCCGCAGGGTCGATTGTACCGATGAATGGTCGACGATTTCGTCGAGATGTTTCAAAGCACGCGCAAAGACGTTCGGATTGACTGTCTCTTCATAGACACACAACAGGTGATGAAATATTTCATCGATCAATCCCATGGCGTTGAGATGTCCGGCTTTGACGGTTTGTTCCGGATGCTGCCGAAGATCGCGACGAGCATTCATTTTCTGAGCAAAAACGCGAACGGCGCGAAAGTTTGGAAAGATAACGTTGCCGGTAATGCCGTATAACGAATCATCAAATTCATATTTTTTCCGGACTTCAGCCCGAATATGAAATTCATATAGCGGATACTGCTGAACGTCCTGAGGCGATAATTGCGGAAACCGGGTCAGAGAAATTTTCATACGGGGAATGCCATTAATAATCATGTCCGGTTGTCATACCTTCCGGTTTGCCGGTATGGCGCGCTACTTTGTCGGCAATCAGCATTTCAATTTTATGGACGACGGCATCCGGCGCTCCGTTGGCATATTTCGATTGCAGGCGCATATCGCATACTTCATTCACATAATCGACGACGATAAATTTTCGTTCATCCGTCACGGCAATTTCGGAAGAAAAAAAATCGAGCTTGCATGCGCGCTGGATCGTTTTCATGATATCGCGAATGCCGGTCAACCCGTGACGTTGCTCGTCGTCCGGCATCATCTCGGTATACGCATGCGTCGTATCATCCCACCAGCAAATAATATTTTCATCGAAAATACAATACGCGCGAAACCATGCCCGTTTCTTCTCAAGCATTTGCGGAACAATGGTTTCCTGAACAAGATACGTATCATCAGCATGCGTCATGCGGGCAGTCAGAACATCATTGAGTGTCCGCGCATGCATGACGACGCCGGTGCCGCCGCCGGTCGTGTTCGCCGGTTTGATGACGAACGGAATACCGATCCGGTCCAGATCACTTTGCTGTATCTTTACTGTCCCGTTCGTTCGGAACGGCGGGAGAATTATGCTGTTGGGAACATGAATGCCGTTTGTAATCAGCGTGAGGTGCATCGTTGACTTATCGATTGCCTGCACGACATTCTCATGCGGATTGATGACAAACACCGATGGCTGTTTCAGCAATCGAACGAGTTGAAGAAATCCCGTATCGGCATCGGAAGCGCGGTCGAATAATGAACGAAATGCAAGATAACCGGATCGCATGTTGTGAATTGTTTCGGCAAGATTGTTCGGATCGACGCGGTATGTGGAAATACCGCGCACAGCGCACTGATGTTCGATTCCGGAAACGAAATCGTCATCAAACTCCCAATTCCACGCTATTGCAAGGTCAAATGTTTTCATCATGCCGAATTGAAGTGCACGGTTTGCATCGTCAATATACGGCATTATCGGTGAAAACTCAAAAAGACAGTTACCCTATTTCACCCGTTTCTCAAGCTCTCGATAAACATCCTGCATCATAATTCCTTTTTCCGTGAGAAGTACGATGATATGATACAGCAAATCGGCTGTTTCTTCGACTATACGCTGTTTGTCGTTGTACTGTGCTGCTATCGAAAGCTCCACAGCTTCTTCCCCGACTTTCTGCGCGATTCTTGCCACACCCTTCCTGAACAATTCCGTTGTGTAGGAACCATCCGGCATTTCTTTTTTTCTGGATTGAATAACTGTTTCGAGACGCTGGAGAAATTCACCGGTTTGAGAAGAAGTTTCTGGAAAACAACTTCGTTCGCCGGTATGGCAAACAGGTCCTGACGGTTTTGCTTTGATGAGCAATGAATCATTATCGCAATCCGGAACAACCGATACTACATGAAGAATATTTCCGGATGTTTCGCCTTTTTTCCAGAGACGCTGTTTGGTGCGACTCCAAAAAATGACCTGCCGATCCTTGAGCGTCTGCTCTACGGCTTCACGGTTCATAAAGCCAACCATGAGAACCGTGCCGTCTTCGAAATGTTGAATAACCGCGGGAACGAGTCCGTTCAGTTTATCAAATTGTAATTTCTCAATCATAATCGCACCGGAAGTCCTTCCGCAGAAAGAAATTGTTTTAATTGGAAAATGGAAATTTCTTTAAAATGAAATATGCTTGCCGCGAGCACCGCGTCGGCGCGGCCGACGGAAAGCGCTTCGAGAAGATGCTGTACCGTACCGGCGCCGCCGGAAGCGACAATCGGCACTTTAACCAGCGTTGAAAGTTTTGCCAGCAGTTCAACATCATACCCTTTTTTCATGCCATCGTGGTCGATCGATGTGATCAATAACTCGCCGGCGCCGTGATCCACAACAGTTTTCGCCCACTCAAGCGCATCGCGACCGGTTTGTTCCGTACCGCTTTTCACATGAACCGTCCATGAACCGTTTCGGCGTTGAACATCAATTGCTGCAACAAGTGCCTGTGTACCGACACGTTCGGCCGCACGACCTAACAAAAACGGATCGTCCGTCAAGACGGTATTCAGAGATACTTTATCCGCGCCGCACCGCAGGAGTGAAATAATATCATCGAGCGCACGGATCCCCCCGCCGACCGTCAGCGGAATAGCGACATGTTTCGCCACATCGGTAACGAGACTGAAAAACGGTTTCCGGGATTCCAGCGAGGCAGAAATATCCAGAAGAACAATTTCATCCGCTCCTTCATCGGAATATCGGGCGGCAAGTTCCACCGGATCGCCGACATCGATAAGTTTTTGAAATTTTTTCCCTTTGACGACCCTTCCGTCAAGTACATCGAGACAGGGAATTATCCGACGTGTCAGCATTGCATCTCCAAAATTTCCTTCAACTGCAACCTTCCTTCATATAATGCTTTACCGATAATCGCGCCGGTCACACCGGTCGCCTTCAACTGACAGATATCTTCGAGAGAATGTACGCCGCCGGAGGCAAACCAATCGGCAGAAGGAAACGTACTGACAAGATTTTTATAGAGATCGATATTGGGACCGCTCATCATTCCGTCTTTCCGAATATCGGTTGAAAGAAAATACTTAATACCGATTTTTATCAATGCCGGAACCACATCCTGATATGTTGATTGAGTAACGTGTTGCCAGCCGTGTGTTGCAATATTCCCATCTTTGAAATCGAGCGCAACGCAGAATCGTTCGGAACCGAAACGGTTAATCCATTGCTGCAAAATGTTCGGAGAAAGCAATGCGATGCTTCCGACGATAATGCGGTCGATACCGATATCGATAAGACGATGTACATCCGCATCCGACCGTACACCGCCGCCGAATTGGAGAGTCATTCCCTTCAATTTCCGTATTGCAACAAGGGCGTTCCAATTGACAACGTTTCCTTTTTTTGCTCCTTCAAGATCGATAACATGAAGATGGTTTGCTCCGGCATCTATAAATTCATTCGCCATGACCTCCGGAGAAACAGTATAATTCTTCACGGAAGAATATGAGCCTTCCGTGAGCCGTACACACGAATTTTGAATGATATCTATTGCCGGAATGATGAGCATTGTTCAATAAAATTTCGTAAGAGATGAAGTCCGCTCGCACCCGATTTTTCCGGATGAAATTGAACGCCGAAATAATTTTCTTTAGCAAAGACAGCCGTAAACCGTTCGCCGCTCGATGTAACCCCGATCGTACAAGCGTCCACCGGTGCGACATAGGAATGTGCAAAATAAAAAAAATCATTCGATCGAATCCCGTTCATCAACGGATGCGCTGCGATAATCTCAACGCGGTTCCAGCCCATGTGCGGAATTTTTTCGGCTGAGACATCCAATTTTTTTATCGTTCCCGGAAGAATTCCAAGGCACTGCGTATCGCCTTCGGCAGAATGTTCATATAAAATCTGCATTCCCAAACAAATTCCAAACAAAGGAACACGGACGGACCGTAAAAAATCAATCAAACCTCGTTCGCGCAATGATTGCATAGCGCCTGTTGCGGCACCGACCCCCGGAAGGATAATCCCGCCACACCGCGACAAATCATCCGCTCTGCCGCTGACAATAAATTCTGCACCAAGCGTCGACAAGGCATTGCTGACCGAGGCAATATTTCCCGCTTCATAATCGACAACGCCGATCATAATTTTCCCTTGGTGGTCGGCAGAAAATTGCGTCGCCGCTCATCGATTTGTATTGCCTGTTTCAGCGCCCGCGCAAAGGATTTGAAGATCGCCTCAATTTTATGGTGATCATTTCTCCCGCGGCAGGAAATATGGATCGTTGCCTGCAATCCATCGGCAAGCGCGCGAAAAAAATCTTCCACTAATTCGGTCGGCAACCCGCCGACCTGTGATCGCGAAAACTTACATGAAAATGAAAGGAATCTTCTGCCGCTGAGATCCAGCACGACATTAGCAACAGCTTCATCGAGCGGAGCGGTAAATCCATACCGGTTGATACCGCGTTTTTCACCGAGCGCCTGCCGAAGAACTTCGCCGAGAACGATGCCGGCATCTTCGACGGAATGATGTTCGTCAATATGAAGGTCGCCGCCGACATTCAGAGCAAGATCGATACCGGAATGTTTTGCAAGCTGTGCAATCATATGATCGAAAAATCCGATCCCGGTATGAACTTCATACGAACCGTTTCCGTCTAGCCAGACCCGCGCAGTTATGTCGGTTTCCGAGGTTTTTCTTCGAAGCGATGCCGAACGAACGGATCGCGCAATATACCGGCAGGCATCCAACATATCTGCGGTATGATATTCCGCTTTCGATTTTTTTCTGGGTGAATATTGAACGGATCGTGCATCGATGTTCTTCGCAAATGCAACATCTGTATCGCGGTCGCCGAGAACAAATGAATGTGATGCATCGATCTTGTTTTGCTTCAAAAAACGATCCACCAGCCCGGTCTTCGGTTTCCGGCAGAAACAATTGTCGTTTGCCCGATGCGGACAAATAAATATTTTTTCGAAATGAATTCCTTCGCCATCGAGCAATTTTAAAATTTTATGTTGAACTTCATGAAATACCCGCTTCGGATAGCGTCTCGTACCCAGTCCATCCTGATTGCTTACCATGACCAGAGAAAATCCTGCATCACGTAATAACGTCAAGCCGGAGATAATGCCGGGTATCAATTCCAGTTTTTCAAGGGAATCAATTTGCTTGTCCCGCGGTTCGCGGATAATTGTACCGTCGCGGTCGATAAAAACGATTTTCTTCATCACATTTCCGATAAAATTTTTAAAACCAATGAATTCTCTTCCGGTGTGCCGATCGTCATCCGCAAACATCGCGACAGGCGCTGTTCGTTCCTGCGCCGGACGACAATACCGTTTCGATAGAGCACTTCAAAAACTTTTTGGGGATCATCGAATTCTATCAACAAAAAATTTGTTTCACTGGGATAAATCTTCCAAACACATGAAATTCGTTCGAGTCCGTGCCGTACTCGATCACGTTCCGATCTAACAGTCGATCGCGCTTGTTCAAAAAAGTCCGGGTTGCTTAAAGCTTCAGAAGCAAGCTGAATGGTTACAGCATTCAGGTTATACGGAGATTTGATTGCAAGCAGATAAGAAACGATTGAAGGATGCGCAATACAATAACCGAGACGAATTCCTGCAAGTCCCCATGCTTTTGATAATGTTCGTAGAACAACAAGATTGGGCACACGGGGAACATCAGAAGCCAAACTCAATGCCTTTTCGGAAAATTCAATATATGCTTCATCGACGACTACAATTCCCCGAACCTGTTTGCACAATGCCAGAATATCGTTGCGGCGCAGAAGATTGCCGGTTGGATTGTTCGGAGAACAGCAAAAAATAATTTTCACATCCTGTGTCACCGCCGGAAGCGTCGATGGAAGATCGATCTGAAATGCCTCGTCGAGTTGAACAGTTTTGACTTCAACGGCATTCACATCCGATGCAACGCGATACACACCGTACGTCGGTTCAAGAACCATCACCCGGTCGGTTGCCGGTTCACAAAAAAGGCGTATCAGCAAATCGATAATTTCATCGGAACCGACGCCGGGAAAAATCATATCCGAAGGAATTCCGAGCCGTTCAGCAAGTTTTTTACGAAGAGCAAGCTGATACGGGTCGGGATAGCGATTCAAAGCAATATCACCGAATGAAACGGGACTACCGATCGACAATTCATTCGCGTCTAAAAAAATCGAAGCCTGATGCGTTTCGCTCCTTGCCGATTTGTACGGCTGAAACGACCGCAGGTGTTTTCGAACCAATGAATCGATCATATCGTTACCTCACGAACAGACACGGCGTTTGCATGCGCATCCAAACCTTCGGCATGTGCAAGCGTTTTGGTTACTGCAGCGAGATTTTGAAATCCTTCCTCCGTTATCGATTGAAATGAAATCGGTTTCATAAAACTTTCTACCGTTAAGCCACCGGTTGCAACGGCTGAACCGTTCGTCGGCAATGTGTGATTCGTTCCGGAAGCGTAATCACCAAAGACGACAGACGTAAGGTGACCGACAAACACCGACCCGGCATTATGAATTTGAGAAATCAATTTTTCCGGATTGTTCACCGCGAGGATCAAATGCTCCGGTGCATATTCGTTTGCAACCCGAACCGCATCTTCGAGATGTTCGACAACAAGTGCAATGCTGTTGCGAATCGATTCTTCAATCATCACCGATCGGGCCAGGCTCGATCGCTGAACAGAAATCCATTTTTCAACTTCATCGACAAATGTTGACGATGTTGAAACGAGAACAACGGGAGAATCTTTTCCATGCTCGGTTTGTGACAGTAAATCAGCGGCAACCCATCGGGGATTTGCAGATTCATCGGCAATAATCAGAAGCTCCGAAGGTCCGGCAAGCATATCGATAGCGACATTATAGGGCGGCTGTGAAACGATCGATTTGGCAGCAGCAACAAATCGGTTGCCCGGACCGAATATTTTATCGACACAAGAAACCGTTTTGGTTCCAAAAGCCATGGCAGCAATCGCCTGCGCACCTCCAATTTTATAAACCCGTTTGATGCCGGCCATTTCCGCGGCAACAAGGAGAGCCGCCGGAATTCCCCCCGACTCAGCCGGCGGCGTACAGAGTATTATTTCTTCACAACCGGCTATGCGAGCCGGAATGCCGAGCATCAGAACCGTTGAGATCAGCGGTGCAGAACCGCCGGGAACATAGAGTCCGACCCGACGAACCGGTCGCCACTCACGGCGGCAAACAACGCCCCGCATTGTCTGAACTTCGACCGGTTTTGGAAGTTGAGCACGGTGAAATTGTTCGATATTGTTGGCAGCGACAGAAAGTGCCTTGACAGTTGTTGCAGAGGTGATTTTTTTTGCATGAACAAATTCCTCATCAGCAACCGAAAAATCTTCCATCGTAACATTGTCAAATTGTTTCGTCAACATACGAACGGCATCATCCCCGTGCGCGGCAACTTCCCGTATCATAACACGAACAGATTCAACTGTTCCTTCGTCGAGAACCAAGCCACGAAGGCGTTTTATAAATGCCTGAAAATCTATTTGTGATAAATTGAACCGTTTCATACCATTATGCGATAAATTTTTCGATCGGAAGAACGACAATATCGGTAGCGCCGGAACGTTTTAACTGATCGATCACATCCCAAAAAACATCTTCACCGACCACCGAGTGGACGGCGACCATATCGGACGATGCCAATGGCATGATGGTAGGGCTTTTCATGCCGGGAATAAGCGTGGTAATATTTCGAATCGCCTTTGACGGAGCGTTCATCATGATATATTTTTTGCCGCGGGCATTCAACTGACTTCGAATCCGGACCAAAAGATTATCGATGGCCGGTTTTTTCTTTACCGACTTTAGTGCATCGGCGTTTGCGATCAAAACCGCCTCCGATTCCATCACGGTGTGAAGAAACTCAAGCCCGTTCACGCGGGCGGTACTGCCGGTCGAGACGATATCGCATGTCGCATCGGCGACATCCAAGGCGGGTGTAATTTCCACTGATCCGCTGATTTCAATAATTTCAGCTTCAATCGAATGCTCATGCAGAAATTGTTTGACGGTCACCGGATACGATGTTGCAATACGTTTCCGCCGAAGCTGTGAAATGGTTTTGATGGTACTTCCTTTCGGAATGCAAATCACCAGGCGGCATTTTCCGAATCCCATCCGTTCGACAACCTTTACGCGGGCACGTTTTTCAGCGACAATATTTTCACCGACGATGCCGAGGTCGCTCACGCCATCCTGGACGTATTCAGGAATATCGTCATCCCGGACGGCAAGGACATCGAGCGGAAAATTCCGGCAGGGAGAAAACAACGCTCTCGACCGGATGTCAAAATCCAGTCCGGCATGTTTCAGCAACCCGATGGAATCTTCCGTAATGCGGCCGTCTTTCTGAATTGCGATCTTCAATCTACCGTTTCGTACAAGCATGCTTTAGTATGGTAAAGTGAATTGATAAAAAAAATTATTGTGACCGGGTCCGGCGCAAAGCGAGGCGGTAACCGCCGGTGCCTTTTTTCATCCACCGGGCGACGCGGGCTACCGTCGTGGAACTGAGTCCGGTCTCGCTGATAATCCGCGTATAGGGAACTCCCGCCGAAAGTAACCGGGCGGCTTTCCACCGTTCTGCGCATTCATTAATTTCCGTTTGCGTCAGTAGATCACGGAAAAACAATTTCGCCTCATTCATCGTTTGTAGCGACAAAATGGCACCGTACATCGATTCAATATCGTCCCGGGTTATTTTACGCATAGCACTTTAGTCTACTAAAGTATACAAAAAACAGAAATCAATGTCAAGAATTATTTTGGGTCCTGCCCGAAGGAAAGAGCCGTTACGCGGGTACTGTCGTCCGCCGCTCTACCGCTTTGGCAACGCGGGCAACCGCTTTTTCAATATTCGGTACAGAATTGGCATACGAGAACCGCAAAAATCCCTCGCCAAATTTACCGAATGATGTTCCCGATAAACAGGCAACACCGGCCTCGGTGAGCAGCATGTCGGCAAGTTCACGGGATGAACGTCCTGTCCCGGTAATATTGGGAAACACATAAAATGCACCGTGCGGCTTGTGGCATCGAATACCGTCGATAGCATTCAATCCATCCACGATCAAATTGCGGCGCCGTTCGAATTCCTTTACCATTTTCTGCACGTCTTGGCGAGGACCTGTCAGCGCTTCTATGGCGGCAATTTGTGAAAAGCTTGCGGTACACGAAGTGCTGTTTATTTGAAGTCGGGTAACATGAGCGGCAAGCTCGACAGGCATCACGCCGAAGCCAAGACGCCATCCGGTCATCGCGTACGTTTTGGAAAATCCATCGAGAATAATTGTTCGTTCCTGCATGCCCGGAATTGTCGAAATACTGAGCGGTGTAAATCCGTCGTAAATAATCTGATCATAAATTTCATCCGACAGAACCATAAAGTCGTGCTTGATTGCAAGATCGGCAATGGCACGTATATCCGCTTCGGTCAAAATGCCGCCGGTCGGATTTTGCGGCGAGTTGAGGATCAACAGGCGGGTTTTCTTCGTAATCAATTTCTTCAGATCATCAATATTGATCCGAAATTCATTTTCTTCTTTCAACTGGATGGGAACCGATTTCGCACCGACAAAATCAATTGCCGATTCATAAATCGGAAAACCGGGATTGGGATATATCACTTCATCCCCTTCATCGACACAGGCAAGAACGACAAAGAACATAATCGGTTTCGCCCCCGGCGTGACAACGACCTGATCGGGATTGACACTGATCTTCCGCGTTCTTGAAATATATGCTGCGATCGTTTTCCGGGCTTCCGGCAAACCTGCCGCCGGACCGTAATGTGTCATTCCCTCATCGATCGCTTTCTTTGCAGCGTTGCGAATGTTTATCGGCGTATCAAAATCCGGTTCGCCGATTTCAAGATGAATGATTTCTTTTCCCTGTGCTTCCAATGCCCGCGCTCTGGCAAGCACCTCAAAGGCAGTCTCTGTTCCAAGACGGCTCATACGTTGTGCAATGTGGATCATATTATTTTCCTAAAAAAATGTTGGATGTTCGAATGCTTGATGATTCCCCAATATACCAAAATGCCCAAGCAATCTCAAGAAACTCGATACGATTTACCACTATTTAAACGCAAGAAAGACTGCCCCAAGAATGAACATAGACAAAATAATGTAATTCCCGTTCAATTCTTCACGAAAATGTAGAGCGGAAAACCAGCCAAGCACAATCATTGTAATCACTTCCTTTATCTCCGAATAAATAAAAAAAGGGTGAGCCCCATTCTCACCCTTTTTCAAACAGTACAGGATATTTTTAATGGACGAGCGTTGCAGACAGCTTTATATTGACGCCCGCAAGCGCCTGAGAAACAGGGCAGCCCTTCTTTGCACCCTCAGCAATTTCCTGAAACTTCGCGTTTTCGATTCCAGGAACATTGCCTTCAGTCACAAGTTCCATCGTCGTAACCTTAAAACCTTCACCCACTTTTTCCAACGTCGCCTTCGCCGTTGTGCGCACACTCTTCGGCATGAATCCTGCTTTTGCCAAGCCGGCAGAAAATGCCATCGAGAAACAACCTGCGTGAGCGGCGGCAAGAAGTTCTTCGGGATTGGTTCCTTTTCCTTCTTCAAATCGTGAACTGAACGAATACGGACCATCGAACGCGGCGAACTTCATATGACCCTTACCGCTTTTGAGGTCTCCTTCCCAGACTGCATTTGCTGTGCGAACCGGCATAGTATTTCTCCTTTTGAATGATTATGAATTATCAGTTAACAATTAACAATTATAAATTAATAATTAACAATTAACAATTGAAAATTAGCAATTGTCAATTATTGTCATTGAACGAGCGCTTTTCCTGCGGCAAGAATTTTTTGAACGAGATCATGGCTTCCTGCTTCAGAATAAATCCGTACAAGAGGTTCTGTTCCGGAAAAACGGATAAGCAGCCAGCTGCCGTCGCTTAATGTAAACTTAAAACCATCCGACAGATTGGTGTTGACCACTGCCCGATCGGCAATATCTTTCGGGAAATTTGCTTTCAATTTTTTGAGAATGCTTTCTTTCTGACCGGCATCGATAATGGTATCGATACGATCGTAAAAATGAGGTCCAACCTTATCGAATAATTTCTGAAGAAGCTGAGACGGTTTGAGTCCGGTCTTTACCATGAAGTCGAGGAAAAACAGATTGGCAAGAATCCCGTCGCGCTCCGGCACATGATTCCGGAATGCATAGCCGCCGCTTTCTTCACCACCGATAAGCGCATCGGTCTCCATCATTTTCGGTGCAACATATTTGAATCCGACACCGGTTTCATACACCGGAACATTATACAATTTTCCAAGAGCTTCCAGCATCGATGTTGTCGATAATGTTTTCACAATAGCTCCGCGCTGTTCGCGCACTTCGAGCAAATACAACGCCAGCAAACCGTACACGCGAAGCTGGTCGATAAATTGTCCATGTTCATCACCGATACCGCAGCGATCGGCGTCGCCGTCGGTAATCAGGACGACGTCAGCGCCAATTTCTTTCCCTTTGTTCAATCCCACATCGATATTCGGCTGAATCGGTTCGGGTCTTCCCATCTCCGGAAATGAGGGATTCCGATCGCTATGAATCTCGATCACTTGCGTCTTGCCGCCACCGATTAACCGTGAGAACCATCCGGCTCCGTTTCCCCACATCGGATCGACCAGAATTTTCAACCCGGCATTTTTGATCGGACCGAGTTCGACCAATTTTTTGATTTGCTCGATATACTGCGCATCGGCATTAAATTCTTTAATCATGCCGGATGATTTACCGTCGGCAAATTTCAGTTGTTTGACGCCGGTCAGATTTTTCGGAATCAGTTTTTCAATTTTTTTCAACCCATCCGGTGCAATTGCACCGCCGTTCTCATCACGCACTTTAAATCCATTGTCGCCGGGAGGATTGTGACTTGCAGTGATATTGATGGCTGCAATCGCATTGCGCGCCTTCACGCTGAACGAAATCACCGGCGTGGGCACACCGCCGCCGCAAAAATGAACCGGAATTCCGTTTCCCGCCAGAACTTCGGCGGCAGCCGCGGCAAAAAATTCAGAATTAAACCGGCGGTCACCGCCGACAACAACTCCGCGTTGCAACTGAGCCGGCGAATAAACCGATTTTAAATATCCGGCAAATCCCTGCGTACAGCGCCGCACATTATCGAATGTGTAATCTTCGGCAATTTTTCCCCGCCAGCCATCGGTACCGAATTGTATGACTGAACCGCTCGGAACTTTTTGTGACGATACCTTCTTTGGCTTTACAGATTTATTGTGTTTCAACGGTTTCTTTTTTGATGATGATCGTTTCATACAATACCCAAATTGATTTTAATAATGAAGTCAGTTTACGAAGAAATTCTGATTATACCAAAAACATCCGGTCATGAAGAATCTTTTTCAGCAGAAAAATGATGGCAAATGAAATCGCCAACAGGACAACGGCAAGCGTGAGTGCGACGGAAAAATCGATTTCAAAACCGATATAAATCGCAAGCGGCATCGTCTGCGTTCGTCCGGGAAAATTTCCGGCAAAGATGATCGTCGCTCCGAATTCTCCGAGCGCACGTGCCCACGTCATCAGCACACCGCTGAATAACGACGGAAGTGCGAGCGGAATCGTAACGTTCCGGAATACATGAAATGCCGAAGCGCCATCCATCGCCGCCGCATGCTCGATTTCACGATCGATACCGGCAAATCCCTGCACGGCTGATTTTATATAAAACGGCGAAGCAACGAAAAGCTGTGCCATAACCACTGCGATTTGAGTAAACGCGATCCTAATACCGAGATTCTGCAATAACGAACCGAATATTCCCTGCCTTCCGAATGCCATCAACAAGGCAACACCTGCAACTGCGGGTGGCAATACCATCGGAAGATCGATGATCGTATCGACGAACGAACGTCCCCAAAATTGATACCGGGCAAGGAGATAAGCGACTGGGGTTCCAAAGATCACGGCGAGAACAGTCGTTACCAGCGTCGTCGAAATACTTAACACTATCGCTTCAGCAACATGCGGCTCAAAAAGCGAATCTAACAAATGTGCCATGGATGTGTGAAGTATCAACGCAACCAAAGGAACGGTGAGAAACGCGAGAAACGGAATACTTGCAACGATAAGAAGCCAACGAGGAATACGCTTTGCAGAAACTGCATGTGGATGTTGATGATGCAAGTTTCCACTGCTCATTAACGACGATCTTTCAAATCGTAGCCGGAAACCGGTTCGAAACCGAACTTTGCAAGCACCGATTGCCCATCGTGCGAAAAAAGAAATTGAAGAAACTCACCGGCAAGTTTTTCATGATGCAATCCGTGAACCATGCCGACAGGATATGATGCAATCACATTCATGCTATCCGGAATCTCGATCGTTTGAAGATAATGCAACGAATCGGTGGAAACATCGGAACGATACACGATGCCGGCATCGGCTTCTCCGAGTTTAATTTTCCCTACAACCGCTTTGACATTTTCTTCATATGATACGACATTTGCCAGAACGTTCTGTTCGAATGTTTTACTGAATTCTGCATGACGCGAACATTTATCCAAAAAATCCAGTGCATATTGTCCGGCAGGAACTTCTTTTTGGGCAAGAATGATTTTGAGATTTTGTTTTGCAAGATCTTGAAGTTTATGAATATTGCCGGGATTTTCTTTCGGAAGAATGACAACCAATCGATTGTGGCAAAATATTTTCACCGACTGGCTGTCGATAAGATTTTGATCGACAGCAAGCTTGATGTATTTCTGACTTGCCGGCAGATATAAATCCGCTTCGGCACCATTTGCCAATTGTTGAATCAGTTGCTGCGATCCGCCGAAGTTAAAAACGACTTTTGTTCCGTGATGAGATTGTTCGAACTGATTGCCAAGTGAAGTACATGCTTCGGTTAACGAGGCGGCAGCGAAGACAAGGATCTCATTATTACTATTCTGCGCAAAGGCCATAGTATCGAATACATTTCCTTCCAAAACAATGACGACGAGCCCAAGAATAAACAGCAGGGGAAAAGAACGTTGACGTAATATTTTTTTTCCGGTCTGTGCAGAAACCTTCATTACGCTCTTTTCCCCCATAATTTTTAAAACGCACCCAGCCCCGGGAAAATTGCATTCGCATCCAGTTCTTCTTCGATGCGGAGAAGCTGGTTGTATTTCGCAATGCGATCGGTCCGGCTTGCCGAGCCGGTCTTGATCTGCCCGGAATTTGTCGCAACAGCGATGTCGGCAATGATGGTATCTTCGGTCTCGCCGGAGCGATGACTGATCACCGTCGTATACCCTGCGCGCTTCGCCATTTCGATGCAATCGAATGTTTCGGTGAGTGTCCCGATCTGGTTGACCTTGATGAGAATCGAATTCGCAACGCCCTTTTCAATTCCTTTGGCAAGAATTTCGGTATTCGTCACGAAAATATCGTCGCCGACAAGCTGAATTTTCTCGCCGAGTGCGTCGGTCATCATCTTCCATCCATCCCAATCGTTTTCCGCCATGCCGTCTTCAATCGAAATGATCGGATATTGCTTCACCCATTTCTCATAAAATTTCACCATCTGTTCGGACGATTTGGAAGATTTGTCCGATTTCTTGAACACATATTTTCCTTTTTCAAAAAATTCACTTGAAGCAGGATCGAGCGCGAGATAGACATCTTTTCCCGGTTTCAGGTTCGCTTTCTGAATTGCTTCAAGAATGACCTCAATTGCTTCTTCATTCGATTTGAGACTCGGGGCAAACCCTCCTTCGTCGCCGACGGCTGTGTTGTATCCTTTTTTATGAAGCACACCTTTTAACGAATGAAACACTTCCACACCCATGCGCAATGCCTCGGCAAAATTCTCCGCATCGACCGGCACGATCATAAATTCCTGCAGGTCGACATTATTATCGGCATGCTTGCCGCCGTTCAGAATATTCATCATCGGCACGGGAAGAACTTTCGCATTCGGTCCGCCAAGATAACTGTAGAGCGGAAGCTCGAGAGCATTCGCGGCAGCACGTGCAACAGCCATCGAAACACCAAGGATCGCATTCGCACCGAGCTTGCCTTTGTTCGGTGTTCCGTCCAGTTTGATCATCAACTGATCGACACCAACCTGATCCGTTGCATCAAAACCGATCACTTCTTCGGCAATCGTATCGTTCACATTTTCAACGGCGTTGAGAACACCTTTACCATTGTACCGCATCTTGTCGCCGTCACGCAGCTCGACCGCTTCGTGCTCGCCCGTCGATGCGCCGCTCGGAACCGCCGCACGACCTTTTGCACCGGATTCGAGTTCAACATCCACTTCAATTGTGGGATTGCCGCGGGAATCGAGAATTTCGCGGGCATACACATCGGTAATTGTCATCATAGAATAATCTCCGTAAGAAATGATCGTTATCGTTTGAATTGATGAAATATTAAACAATATCGCCAAAATGCGAACGAAATGCAACGCGGGAAGGATGATCGAAAAGATGAAAAATTATTGAGCGGGAGTGATTCTTTTTTTAACTTCGTCGAATACCTCACGAACGGAAATCAACTGCATGCATTCCATAAAGTTTTCACCCTCACGGAAACAGCTTGTCGTGCGGCAGGGCGAGCATTCAATTTTTTTGAACAAGGCGAGATGACCATCTTGTTCGGAATACGGAAACCATACTTCCGGCGGCTCCGGACCGAAAATGCCGATGGTTTTCGTTCCGACGGCAACCCCGATGTGCATCGGACCGCAATCATTCGAAACGAATACGGCACATTGCGACAGAATTGCCGCAAGCTGACGTACCGGCAAGACCGGCAGCAAATGAACATTGGCGGTTGTATTGTTGATGATAGAATCCATCAATTCCTGATCTTCCGGACCGGGACTGAGTAGAATTTCAACACCGAGCTTTGCACGAAGAAGATCGATCAATTCTGCAAACCGGTTTTTATCCCACATCTTATTACTCCACGTTGCGCCGGGATGAAGTGCAACAATCGGTTTTGCGATATCGACGTCCTGATGTCTAAGAAAAATACGGGCTTCACGCCGTTCGTCTTCGGTCAAAAAAATTTCGGTCGTGAAATATTTCATCTCCACGCCGAGCGGTTTCACATATTGGTAATGAAATTCGATCGCCGACTTCATGCTTCCGTAATCGCCGACACGATGGTTGTATACTTTACCTCTTCCCTTCACATCTTTGCCGATCCGGATTGGGGCACCGCTTGCACGGGCAAGCATCGCCGTGCGCGGGTTTGAAAAGAAATCGACAAACACATCAAACTTCCGTTTTCGAATCTGGATGATCATGCGGATTTGTTCAAGTATATCCGGACGGGTAAAATCGTATGAAAGAATTTCATCAAGATAGGGATTGTGTTCGAGCAGCGAGGTGGCTTTTTTATCGCCAAGATATGCAATATACGCGTCCGGAAACTTCTCCCGTGTCGCGCGAATAACCGGCGTCGTCAACACGATGTCGCCGATATATTTCATCCGTGAAAGAAGGATGCGTTTAATCGATTGCATAACAGAAAATAGGGAACTTATAATAGAGAAGCAATGCTGAAGGATCGTACAAACAATTTTGATTAATGAATTGCGATTCCTTCCTTGACGATATAGACATAGTATTTTTCCGTCGGAATCTCTGCAAAAACAAACGGCATCGGTCCCCAAAAGTCGGAATAGAATCCGGCTCCAGCGGTATTGTTCATCGTCGCTAGGAGGGACATGCCGCCACCCTGAAGCGAATCGCTTAACACGAAATACTGTTCCGGCAGATGATATAACGACGTATTATTGAGAGGAATAATAACGATATCGCCCCGGTCAAGCTTGCTCCGTTCGACATCGAATGCCTTCCCACCGGATGTTTCCATGTAATATTGAAAACCCCAATGACCTTCGAACCAGATTTTTGAATTCGGTGTGCGGGGATGAGACCAAATTGCGGTGACATCGTCTCGGATAGCATTGGCGAGTGAAAAATCAGAATAGGTCACCGTGAGCGCAATGACGGCACAAATAATAACCGGTATGATAACGTTCGGTGTTCCATTCGATTCGGAATTATTCCCTCGGTCACCGTATCGGCGCATCAACAGGATTGCTGCCGCCGGTACCAGCGGCAATATCGAACGGCCGTTGACCGTCCAGTTGATGAAAATCGTAAAAAGAAATGTTCCCGCAATCCAACAAACGATCATCAACGAAGAAGCATCACGATGTTTTTTGACATCCGCTATGGCAAGCCACACAACTATCACTCCGGCCAGAACCAAAACACCGAATTGTAAAATGAATGTCCACGGCACGCTCTTCTCGTTCAGGTGAATCGAACCGGAAATGCTTTGAAATAATACGACCGATAATAAAATCACACCGGAAATAATTCCAGCCCGAACAAGAAACTTTCGATCCCATAATGTGTGGAAAAAAAACAGCGGGGCAATAAAACACCCGCCGGCAAACGCCAACCCCACAAAAATTTTCGAGGCGTAAGCACTGAACCCGCGAACTTCATTATCTGTCGCATACGAAGCCGCATCAAAAAGAAGTCCATGCCCGTAATATTTCATCGTCAACCACTGATATCCTGCAAGAATCAAAACCGGAATCACCATCGCGATGAGCGAAGAATCGATTCGTTTGCGTTCTGCAATAGTCCATACAGCGAGAAGCGGGATGAGTGCCGCGCCGAAATATTTTGTCAAAGCAGAAAGCGCTATAAGAAATGATGCGATGACCAATTGTGACCGCGATCGGCGATAAATTCCATTCATCCAAAAAATGATCGACCATATCCAGAGACACAGCATCATCAAGTCACACATGAGCGTCGTCGATGAAAGAAGAAACGCCGGGGAAAACAATGAAATGAGAGCGGCTTCAAACGGTTTCGAACAAAAATGCCGGGCAAGAAGATAAATGCCGACAATACAGAAAATTGCGGGAATCATCATCGCGCAATGAAGCGCGGGTTCGCTCCAGCCTGCGATGGAGCCGACACATGCAAGATAATACGAAACCAGCGGCGGATTCTTTGTAACGGCATACATCTGTCTGTCGGTACCGAACCAGTTGACGGTAAAGTTATACGGATCGAGCGGGTGCGATTGAATTTGTTGCGCCGCGCGGATGAAGAGCGTATCGTCGATATGCACCGCCTTATTCACAAAAAGAATCAGTGAAAGAAAGGTAAGCGCGACCAGAATAGAAATATTCCGACGATCTTCCCGACTCATTGTCGTGAAAATATTATTTTTTAAAACCGAAATATTGTCGTTCATGTTGTTCGTACCATTCGCATCGTTCAATCGAATCATACACTTGCTGCATAACGGCAAGATTGTTCATAAAATTCAGCGAACGCCAAAAATGTGCGCGGGCATTTTGAAATTGCAATAAACGCAACGATGCCTGTCCGAGCATCAGTTCTTTCGATGCATTCAATTCAGGCCGGGAAAATCGCATTGAATCTCGCTGAAGCAGATCGATCACCTGTTGAAATTTTTCCAGTCGCAACCCGGCTCTTGCTTCAAGAAATCGCAGAAACGGACTGTTCATCTGTCGTGAACACGAATCAAGAAATTTCAATGAAGCCGTATCGGATTGAGCGATAGAAAGATATCTCGGAAAAATCGGACCGACAACAGGATCCTCCATCGCTTCCAGCCGGACAGCAGCCGCTTCATCGACGGAACGGGAAAGATCGATATGAAGAATCTGTCGATATGCATCAGCGGCGGAACTCTCGTTTCCTTCATGCCACTCGGCATCGCCGTATGCCAACAGAAATCCGAGAAACGTCGGATGCGTGGAACTATCCTGATTCACCGTATCGAATAAACTGACCACGGTATCAAAGTAGCCGGCGGCATACGAAGACCGAAGAATGCCCGCATACGATTCGGTGTTCCAATTCGTCATCAGCGCTTGTTTGAAATCATGAATCGCGCCGTCCATATCGCGGTGTGCAAACTTCCGGTTTGCTTCTTCATTTAATATGGCAACGGTACGGACGCACTCTTTTGCAAAAATAGAAGGTCGGTTGAAATAAAATTCCACATGATCCTTCCATGACCCAGGAATAATGATGCGATCCAGAAACGATTGCCATTCATCGACAAGGCCCTGATACGACGTTCCGTACACTTTCTCCACCGAATTTCCGCCGTATAATTCTTTGAACCGTACGACGCCGTAACGGTCAAGAAGATAGCGGCAGAATGATCCCATCAGCACATAGCTGAGAGAAGAACCGTGTGTTGCAAAACCGATGGGTGTGATAAGACTTCCCGGATTATGTATCAGGTGAAATATTTTAATTGCCGCGGCATACTCATGGAGAGTGCGATTACCGTACTCGCCGTCAATCGCCATGGCAAGTCCTTCAACCAACCCGATATGATAATGCGCTTTGATTATGGGCATGCCGAATTCACCAGCGACAACATGAACGATCTCATGCTTCAGCGTTTCCTGCCATGAATGAAAGTCGAGATGGATTTCTTTTCTCCACGGTTTTGCAATATTGGTGGTCGATGTGCCGATTGCCTCGTGTTTTGTTTCCTCATCCGGATAAATATACGAAGTAATGGAAATCGGTGTCGTTACGTGAAGCGCATTGCAGACCTGTTCATATCGAAATTCATGAAGAGCGGCAACCCATTGTATTTCATCGTGCGAAAATGATGCCGGGGCATAATAAATCGTAAAATGCTCCGTCTGGATATGCGACGAAAGAGTTTTTCGAATGGAACCTTCGGAAGTTTCAAAACCGAGCGGGACACGAATGACCCAAACAACCATCAAACCGATCAAAAGAAGCATGGCCGATAATTGTGTTGTCTTCGGTTGAAGAGGTGAAAACAACGACATTATTTTTTCGTGGAATTTTCGGTCCGGCGACGATTGTCGTATCACCAGCGATGCCATCAGCACGAACAAGAATGCCATCGCAATCGTTACACACCGGAAGGAAATCAGTGTCGGCGTAATTCGAACGATTTCATCGTACGAAATACCGGGGAAAAATCCGTAAATAAAATTGTACGAGTAAATCTGAGGCGAAACATAACCTATATAGAAAGGATATAAAAGAGTCAACACGAGAATTGCGGCATAGAGACGAAACGGTCGTCGCGCCAGGACACAACATATAATTGAAAGAGCTATCGACCAGAATGCGGTTACCAACGGAAGAAGAAGATAATAGAGAACACCTTCGGCAATCGCACAATTTTTCACAAAGAAAACATTCATGCCTCCGACTATCAATGGAATCAATAAGAGTCCGAATCCGGTAAAAACGCACGAGGTAACCAGCGACAAAAAGCCGCGTGATGAACCGGTTTCTTGTTCTTTCATCCATTCACGAAATGATAAAGATGTCGGAAACCAAAGTATCCACGGGACAATCAGGGCAATTGCCGTGGAAAACTCGTATCCCAAATAATTCAAGAGCGGGATATTGATAAACAATAACGACATCGCCAGCAACAAAATGCCGGCAATGAATATCGTTCGCTGATGAAAGTTTTTGTTCATTGGTGAAATCGTTTCGATAATTGATCCGCTTTTAACAGGTCTCCCGATTTATCATACAGCGAAACCAGCAGGGTGATCATTTCACGTGACGGCTCACCCGCGGCAATACGTTGTTCCAAAACATGAATTGCTTCATCATTTTTTCCCTGGGCTTCGAACGCACGAGCCAAAGCGACCGGTGCAGCAGCGTTCATCGGATTTATCTGAAGAACCCGACCATAACATTTTTCTGCATCATCCCAACGTCCCTGCTTCTGATAAATATCGGCAAGGTGAATATATATTTCTTCATTCGTACTATCAATGGTCAATTCCTTTTGATACATGACGGCAGCGCTGTCATATTGATGCATTGCCTCGAACAGCATTCCTGCTTCGAGTCGGCGTCGGACATTTTGCGGCTCTAACAAAATTAATTTACGAGAAATTTCGGCACCGTCGTTGTACTGTTGGGCTCGAAAATATATTTCACGCAATAGTGAGAGTGCATTGAGATCGGCCGGCGCCTGAGAAAGATACGTTTTCATCGGTTGCATTGCTTCGGTATACCGCTCCGCTTCAAAATATGCAGCACCGAGACTGAAAAACGATGGGGCATACGACGGCGCTTTTTGTATCGCATCGGTAAATAATGTGATACCATTACGCCACACCGGCAGCCGGTCGTAGGAACATCCGGCTAAGACAATCCCGAAAACCGTAATAAGCACATACGATACCGTTCGAAATTTGAATTTTTCATACAACATCTGAATCAATCGTGCAACAACAATCGCACATCCGGCCATCGGCACATATAATCGATGCTCCAAAATCGGGATCGCAACCGGAATCAACCCCATCAGCGGAAGAAATCCGGCAACGATCCAGCATATGCCGAAACACAACATGCGATCTTTTCTCCAGGACCACATTGCAATGCCGACCAGAACAAACACCATCACAAATGCTATCACAGTCCATGGAAAATGAAACCACTGAAGTTCGTTTAACGGATGAGCAATACTTAAATTTATCGGAAGAAAAATGAATTTCAGGTTCTCAGCAATAATCGGAAAAATATTGGCAATACGTTCACCGATTGTTCGGTGACCGTACAAGCGTTCTGCTCCGGTGATTGTTCCGAAAATGGTCAAACGAATTCCACAATAAACGATAACCGTAACGATCATCATCCGGAATTTTCTGAAATAACCGAACGAACCGATGTTTCGTAACGTACTTGTACCGGTGCACAGATCATACAACGGCAGCAGCAACAAATAAAAAACAGCGGATTCTTTTGTGAACAATGCCGCCAGAAAAGCAAGCCACGCAAAAAGGCGGAACAGTTTTTCATTGGCAGGCTGAGCGACGCTAACGGCATAAAAAATCATCATCGCGACCACAAATAATCCTAACAACACGTCGTTGCGTCCGGCAATCCACGCAACCGATTCGGTTTGAATCGGATGAATAGCAAATACGAGTGCACCGGCAAAAGCAGGGAATTCTGATTGAAGAATGAAGAGTATCAGAAAAAACACACCCAATGATGTCAGGCAATGCAACAGAATATTAGTTAAATGATATCCGAACGGATTCAGTTTCCAAATATGAAAATCGATAATATAACTGACCGTCAACAGCGGACGGTAATAGATACTTTCACCGCCGGCGCCGATGAATGCATGACTGCCAAATGCCGTTCCGATATTTTCCCAATGAGAAAGAAATGTTGAATTATGATATACGAGTTCATCGTCATCATAATTGATAAAACTGAATTGCAGTGTCTGTCCGTACACACAGAAAACCACAACGGCAATGACGGCAAGCGATTTCCACCGAATACGAACTGATTCGAGCAACGGTAAAAAATATTCAGCCCGGGTTGGCATGTGGAAGAATGTTAGGTTTGAAATTCTTTTCGGCGATACATTTCGGGATGGGCAACATGAAATCGGTGCAACAGAAATCCTCCGACGGCAGACAATGTCCCGAGTCCGTACCGAACACTGCGGAAAAAATTAATAGATGATGCGGTATCATGATAGCGAACCGGAACAGGAATTTCACCAACACGAAACCCGAAGGCGACACATTGGAGAAGCATCTGGCTGTCAAACACAAAATCATCCGAGTTTTGCTGCCAGGGAATGGTCTCAAGCACCTCTTTCGTAAACGCCCGAAACCCGGTATGCCATTCGGAAAGATTCATGCCGGTGCAAATATTTTCTGCAAGCGTCAGCATGCGGTTGGCGGCATATTTGTATTTCGGCATGCCGCCGGCAAGAGCTTCTTTCCGCGTGCGGATACGCGAACCGAGCATCACATCGAAATAACGGTCGCGCAAAAATCCGACAAGATACGGCGTCAACTTACTGTCGTACTGGTAATCGGGATGGATCATCACAACAATATCGGCACCGCGCTCAAGCGCAAGACGGTAACATGTTTTTTGATTTCCGCCGTATCCTTTATTTTTTTCATGCTGAATGACGGTCAATCCCAACCGCCGCGCCTGTTCCACGGTGTTATCCTTACTGCTGTCATCGACCACGATAATTTCATCGACAACTCCCGCAGGTATATCGCGGACAGTCGGTTCCAGCGTGAGGGCGGCGTTATAGGCGGGCATGACGGCGATAATCTTTGTCATACATCTGCCGTAGGTTAAAATTCCTGACCGGAAACCCGTTTGATCTTCGCACCTAATGCGAGTAATTTCTTTTCAATTGCTTCATAACCGCGATCAAGGTGATACACACGCAGTACTTCGGTTTTTCCTTCGGCAACAAGTCCGGAAAGAACCAAACTTGCCGAAGCGCGTAAATCGGTCGACATCACTTTTGCGCCGGTTAATTTTTTGACGCCATGGACGATTGCGGAATTTTTGTTCAAAACAATATTGGCACCAAGACGCGTAAGTTCCGGAACGTGTTTAAATCGGTCATAATAAATCGAATCGGTAATAGTCGCCGATCCTTTTGCAATCGACATCAATGACAGCCATTGTGCCTGCATGTCGGTCGGAAAGCCGGGATAAATTTCCGTCGTTACATTTACCGGTTTAATTGATTTCGGCATCGATATCGTAACCCATGTGTCACCAATTTGTAATGTTGCACCGGCTTCTTTGAGTTTCGAGAGAATTGATGTCAGATGCGATGGCTCACAGTGTTCGATGGTTACCGTTCCGCCTGTTATTGCCGCCGCAACGAGAAAAGTTCCGGCTTCAATACGATCCGGAATCATTGTTTCATCGGCCGGATGAAGCTGATCGACGCCTTCAATTTCCAGCTTCGCGGTACCGATTCCGCCGATACGGGCACCCATCTTCACAAGAAAATTGCCAAGGGCGACAATCTCCGGTTCCATCGCGGCATTGGTAATTCGTGTCGTTCCTTTTGCCAACACTGCCGCCATCATAATGTTGCCTGTTGCACCGACACTGGAAACATCGAAATGAATTTTCGCGGCTTTGAGCCGTTTGGCTTTTGCAATAATATATCCTTCTTCAATATCGATATGCGCGCCGAGTTTCCGGATTCCTTCGATATGAAGATTGACGGGACGAGGTCCCCAGGCGCATCCTCCCGGTAACGACACTTTTGCATAACTGTAGCGGGCAATCAACGGACCAAGCACATAAATCGACGCCCGCATTTTTTTCACCTGCTCGTACGGCGCTTCAAACTTATTGACGCGAAAAGTGTTCATCTGAAGCTCATGCCCGTTTCTTTCGACATCCACTCCCATCATCTGGAGCAATTTTCCCATCGTGATCACATCACGTAGCTCGGGAATATTGCGGAAATGATATCTGCCGCTTGCGAGAAGCGTCGCCGGCATCAGAGCAAGCGCCGCGTTTTTCGAGCCGCTGATGACAACCTTCCCTTTTAGTTTTTTACCGCCCTGAATAACGAATTTATCCACGCTGATGTCCTTTATTTGCCTTGTGAATATACATCAAACAACATGCAAAATCAAAGAATAAAAAAGGGAAATGATTCCCTTGCCCAATCGAAATAACCGAAAAATGATTCATTCTGCCGGCGGTCGTGCCAACTGGCTCGCGGTTTGAATGCCGGACGATATTTCCGGAATAATTCCCAGCTTCACATAGATCGGATGAATTTGTTTCCGTAACGCTGGCAGTTGAAGGGCAAAAATGATTGCGCCGGCTATGCACACAATTCCGCTGATGAAAACAGTCGAGGGAGCTCCGATGGAGCTTGCCAGGCTTCCGGCAAGCAGACTGCCGAACGGCGTCATTCCCACAAACGACATGGTATAAAAACTCATCACACGACCGCGCTTATCGTCATCGGCAATTGTCTGCATAATCGTATTGCTCGAGGCAATTTGTACCATCATTCCCAGTCCCGCGATGAACAACAAAACCAATGATAGCGGAAGTGCCCGGGAGAACGAAAAACCGATGATCCCCGCGCCAAACACGGTTGCGGAAAACGGAATCCACCGGCTGAGTCCGATAATATTTTTCCTTGAAGCAAGAATCAACGCACCGGACAATGCACCGACTCCGACCGCACCCATCAGAAATCCGAGCGTGTGCGCACCGCCCTGTAAAATATCTTTTGCAAATATCGGCATGAGCACCGTGTATGGCATTCCGGCGAGACTGACAAGCGCAATCAGAAGAAGAATATTCCGGATGGTGGAAAAGCCGATCACATACCGAAATCCCTCTTTAAATTCGACCATCATCCCACGAGATTTTTTCTGATGATGATGACGCGGCGGAAGTTTCATTGCCAGTAATGCTATAATGACCGCAATATAACTGACTGCGTTCAGGAAAAAACAAAGCCCCTCACCGATCGCTGCGATAACCAATCCTGCAATGGCTGGTCCCACTAATCGTGCGCCGTTGAACATGGAAGAATTCAGAGCAATGGCATTACCGAGTTCGTCTTTATTTTCAATCATCTCCAGTAAAAACGATTGGCGGGTAGGCATATCGAATGCGTTGATGAGTCCTAAAAAAACACTGAGGACCATGATGTGCCACACTGCAATCGTACCGGTCAATGTCAGCACGGCAAGTATTCCGGCTTGAATCATGGAAAGAGTTTGCGTGATAATGACGATGCGTTGTTTATTGAACCGGTCGGCAATCACGCCGGCAAGCGGACCGAGAAGAAACATCGGCAGTTGCCCGGCAAATCCGACCAGTCCAAGGAGAAATGCAGAATTCGTGAGACGGTACACCAGCCATGTCAGCGCAATTTGCTGCATCCAGGTGCCGATCAGTGAAATGAGCTGGCCGCCGAAAAAGAGCCGATAGTTTCTGAAACGGAGTGCACGAAAAACATTTCCAAAACGTCGCGCTTTTGTCTTATCCGATGCCCGGGATTCATGTGCCGGGTTCATACGCTCAATAAAACTTTTCTATTCATACAATCGTTATCATGGAATAAAATATACGAAGAGTTGCATGAATCCACAACGGAACAAAATCTTTGCGGGATCGGTTTTTATTTCTTCCACATTTTTCGGATCGGATGTGCTTCCGTATTGAAAATAATGTTGTCGAACGGCAGTGTCTCGCTTGGAGAGAATAACAAATAGAGATATTGCAATGTTTCGGCGAAGAAAAAACTTTCCATTGTATCGGTTTTCTGTTTTGTCGTCACATCCTGAAGAGCGGCATATCCGTCATCGGTTCGACAATATTGCATGATCGAATGGAAGAAAGTTTCTCCCATTTGCCGGTAGCGTTCGTCACCGGTAACATGATACAAATAATATGCCGACTCGATGATTTCGGGGCGGAGCGGATATTGTTTTTCAGTCGCAGTCATCGTCGCATAATCCATCGCATCCGGTTCGATGCCATACACATTCCACATTGCGAAACATGATTCTTCCAGTTTCTTTGCACGCTCGACATCTCCGGACAGGCAAAGCACCGCGGGGAAAAATGCTTCGAGCGCGCCGAATTCCGTTCCGATACGTTTTCCTGTTTCCATGTTTGCCTGACCGTACCACAATCCGCCATGCATTGTATCGGCAATGTAGGTGTTGATTGCCGTAATACTTTCATCCCACATGTTTTTGCAATCCGTATCGCCGAAGAGGAGCCATGATTTGATGAGATATTCATAATACGAATCGATGGCACCGCCGATATGGCTCGTCGAATCGACCCATGTTCCCGTTTCCACGTTGATCCATGTACCGACGAGTCCGATTTTCGATCGGTGATTGAATAATTGTACAAGCGCACGTTTTGACTTTTCATAATAGACAGGATTGCCGGTCAGTTTGCTGAGCGTGCCGAATTCAATTAACGACGTTCCGATTTCGGCGGGATTGTTGATCGAATCGCGGATTTTTCCCGTTTGAAGATTGACAAACCGGTACGGCATTCCCGTCGACGAATTGAAAACAGGAAGAAGCCGTTTCCCGAGGTCCTCGGCAAGATCAAGAAAACGTTTGTCGCCGTCGATCTGATAGGACGATAACAGTCCGCCAAGAAGACGAATAGTAATCTCGAAACTCTGGACTTCAACATCTCTGTTGAATGAAAGACTATCGAAAATCAGTTGTTTTGCTTCCGCCGCTTCGCCGGAAAGTCCCATCACCATCAAGACATCGTACGCATCAACCGGCGTCATGCAGAACGATCTGCCGTACCAATCGCGTGGCTGTTTGCTCAGCGGTTTTAAAGCATCATGCCCCCACGCGTATTGTTTATAGCCGTTCCATGCGTGAAGAAATTCCGCCCTCACTGAATCGGCAGTTGAGTGTTGTGCAATTGCCGATGACCAAATCGTAATCATCAGGAAAGAAAAAAAGGCGGCAAGATTGAATGTTCTGTTCATACAATTATTTATGATGGTTTAAGAGAACATACTGAAATTTTATTCAGGGTCAAAGAAAAAAAATGCTCATCCATTTCCTTTATGACGAAGAAAATGGACGAGCACTAAGGATAAAGAATATCGCGAGAAACTTTACAGTTCGAACTCCGGCATATCGGGAGTTGCAAACCGATCTTCCGATTGATTTTCCAGAAATTTCTCCGCGGCGCGCATTTCAAAAACGCCGACGACCCCTCCGCACGACGAACACTGCACGAAAACCAGTTTTGTTTCCTTATGCTTGAGATGCGAATCGGCAATTTCAAACTTATAGCTGCCGCATTTTATACAATGAGATTGCGCCACGTTATTTTCCTTTCATGACATTCGACAAACGTTACGATCTACTAATCACGTGCATATCGTACACCGGAGAACACCAGCTCCGATATTTATGGATACGTCCGCGTACGGTATTGAAATAGATGTCGCGCATTTCTTTCGTTACGATTCCCATCGAACCGGATCCGATGGGGCGATGATCAACTTCAATAATCGATGCGATTTGAACACCGGTCCCGACAAAGAACATCTCGTCGGCAAGGTAGAGTTCGGTCCGATCGATCTGACGTTCGACTACTTCCAGTTCCAGTTCATCCCGGAAAAGCGATATCATCGTACGGCGTGTAATGCCTTCCAGGATATTATCCGTGATGGGCGGCGTGATCACGACTCCGTTTTTGATCATAAAGAAATTTTCTGCAGAACCTTCCGAAACATGGCCGTCGTGATTCAACACAATGGCTTCGTCGAAACCCGCCCGCTGGGCATCGGTTTTGATAAAAGCGGAATTGACATACGATCCGGCAATCTTTCCGCGCGGCGGGATCATATTGTCATCAACACGTCGCCACGAAGAAACGGTCACGCGCGTTCCTTCTTCATTATCCACATACCGACCGAACGGAAGCGCCACGATCGACAGCATCGGCGTCAGATTATGGAGGCGAACACCGATAATTTCATCGGAATAAAAAGCGAGCGGACGGATATAACAATCTTCGTGATATTGTTCGGCTTGGAGCACTTCCATAAATGCCTGAAAAAGTGTCTGCTCATTAAACGGAAGTTTCATACACAACAACTTTGCCGACTGGAGAAAGCGCCGGCAGTGATCCTGAAGCCGAAAAATAAAAAGCTCATGTTCTTCTTCGTTCCAGTATCCGCGGATACCGTCAAAAATTGCGGTTCCATAGTTCAGCGCGTGTGTCAGGACGCCAACTTTCGCTTCGTCATACGGAATAACTTTATCGTTGAAAAATGCATATTTTGGTAACGGCATAGGATAATCCTTTCCTCAATTGAAAACAGATCAAATCAACAATTCCAGGCTGACAGATTTTGAAATCGCAGTCTTGCTGGTACTATCTTATTGGAACTGAAAAATTAGTTGAAAGAACGATCGGATGGCCGGTTGTTGAACAACCGCCTTACCTTAGTTTGAAGTGATGAAAGGAACAAAACAGCCTGATGCAGACCTTTTTTGGTGTGCTTTATAAAATATACGGTAAATCTCTTTGAGAGTCAATGCCGGGTTGACGGCACCGGCAACATTGCACGAAAAAACGGGTCAGAAAAAATATCGCGAATGATTTTCGCCCGATTTTCTCTTTTCTCGCCGATTCACTCCGTTGTGATATCTTTCACGTCATGCGCGATGATAATCTGCACGCCAGTTTTTTACCGACCGTTTGATGGCATCGTTGGAAAGATTCTCATCGACCGCTTTCTTCGCGAGCCCGATCAGTTCTTCATCCGAAGCAAACCGCAGAGCAATAATTTGCGACATGGTCAATTTCGGATCGAACCGTTTTCCGGTGAGTGCAAAATGCCGGAGATTTTCCTCCGCACGGATCGCACGATCCTGTGCCCGCAGTGCAAACCCTCTGCTGAGGAAAAAGAACATCAACAAACAGACGGTCAATACCGCGATTAACGATGCGCTGTATATTCTTTGATGATCGCCCAGCGATTCATAGAAATTGACAAATGATCCAATCAACGTCAGAATAAGGAGCAGGAATAATACGACGTGAAACAGAAACACATAACGCTTATGATTTCCATAATTTTGAACCGCCATCGGAAGTTCCTTTCATAAAAAAATATTGACTCATACAAAGTACATTTCTTCCCTTTTATCGTCAAGGGAAAACAATTGCAAGAAACTTTCCAGTGCATTGATTATATTCATTCAATTCATGATACTGTAAAAAAGAACAGATTCGGCAGAATCGAATGAAATTTGCCAGGGATGAGGTTTTTTCTTAAACATTTCCTTCTTTGGAGAGTCTAAAAATAAGTGTATACTGAAAATTAACTATTGTCATTCAAATTGCGGGGTTCACTTACCACCTTTGAATTTTTCCGTTCATCTTAGACAGGATAACTACACTCATTATATGTCCAGAAAACTTCTCGTCCTTATTTTCGTTGTATGGTATTCGATTCCGGCGCTTGCCCAGGTAAGCACGGTTCAAGGGCGGATCATCGATAGCAAGAACAAATCGCCGCTTGTCGGAGTAACGGTCCGTCTTTCTCTCAAATCAGACTCGACAAAAGTCGAGTTCGTCGGCACCGACATTGACGGTATTTTTATATTTGGGAAGGTTAATTTCAACACCTACGTGGTCACGGCGAACTACGTCGGCTATTTTCCTTCTGAAAAAACCGTTGTGATCGACAAGCCATCCATCGATGTCGGCGATATCTCCATGTCTGTGAGCGCGGTTCAACTTGGTGAGATCGTGGTGGAAGGAAAGGTCGTGCCGGCCGAGCAAAAAACGGACACTGCTGAATTTAACGCGGGCGCATTTAAAGTTCACCCGGATGCGGATGCCGGGGACCTCGTGACGAAATTGCCGGGCGTGTCGATTGATAACACCGGCGTACATGCCCAGGGTGAAAACGTCCAACAGGTTCTTCTTGACGGGAAACCGTTCTTCGGAAGCGATCCCTTGTTGGCATTGCACAATCTCCCCGCCGACGCGGTCGATAAAATTCAAGTGTTTGACCAGATGAGCGATCAGGCACAGTTCACCGGCTTCGATGACGGTCAATCGTTGAAGACGATGAATATTGTTACGCGTAAAAACCGGCGCAACCAAAATTTCGGAAAGGTTTACGCGGGATACGGCGACGACGATCACTATATCGCCGGCGGGAGCGTTAATTCGTTCGATGGCGACAGCCGATTGACGGTGATCGGACTTTCCAATAATGTCAACCAACAGAATTTTTCAACGCAGGATATTCTCGGCGTTACAAACAATACTTCCAACGGCGGTGGATTTGGTGGCGGCGGGAGACCCGGGGGTGGCGGCGGACGTGGCGGCGGCGGTGGTGGCTTTTATGGCGGTGGTGGTGGAAATGGCGGCGGCGGTGGGGGCGGCGGCGGCAACAGCGGTATTAACGTTGGTAATTTTCTTGTCGGCCAGCAAACCGGCATCACCAATACGAATTCAGTTGGCGCGAATTTCAACGACAGCTTTGACAGTAATTTTACCATCAACCAGGGTTATTTTTTTAATCACACGGCGAACAATAATCTTCAGAACCTTGCGCAGACATATCAACTTCAGCAGGATTCTCAGCAGGTTTACCGGCAGGCGACAAACTCAAACAGCAGCAATGTTAACCATCGGTTCGATACCCGCGCGGTATATTTATTCGATTCTTCGAACTCCATTATTTTTACGCCGCATGTGTACTTTCAATCCAACAATTCCGGAAACAATTTGACGGGGTCTATGACGAACATGTCGGGACCGATCACTGACGTGGAAAACATCAACGGTTCCGAATATACGGGAAATACCATTTCGAGCCACCTTACACTGCGTCACAAATTCGATCTTCCGGGAAGAACCGTCTCGCTGGACATCGGTTGGAGTTCAAACGATAAACAGGGCACGGGATCGGTCTATTCTCTACAAAACTATATCACGCAGAATTACGATTCCCTGCTGAATGAACATACAACGCTCAACACGAACGGCTATACCATTTCGCCCCGCCTTGCGTACACCGAACCGGTCGGGGTCTTTAGTCAGGTTCAGCTGACATACAATCCTTCGTACACAAAGAATAATTCAGATAACCGCCGGTACGCTTTTGATTCACAAACCGATGCCTTCACGATACCCGACACGGTGCTTTCGAACACATTTCATAACACATACATCACGCAAAATGCCGGGATCGGATACCGCATCCATGTTGGTACACTGAATCTGATGGTCAACGCTGCGTACCAGATTGCTTCGCTGGATGGAACGCAAGTATATCCATTCTCAAACGCCGTGAACAGAACATTTTACAACATGCTTCCTTCGGCGATGCTCAATTATACGTTCACGGATAACACGAACTTACGTTTTTTCTACAGGACGTCGACGACGGCACCGACAATCGCACAATTGCAAAACGTCATCGATAACTCGAATCCCCTGCAACTCACCGGCGGCAATCCGAATCTCACCCAGTCATATGGACAGACAATCTTGCTGCGCTATGGCTTGACGAATGCGCGGGAAGGACACAGCCTGTTTATTTTCCTCACTGCTCAGGAAACAAACAACTATGTTGCCAATTCCATCTACACGGCGACAAAGGATTCTTTGCTGAACCAGGGTATTCTGCTGCATCAGGGAAGTCAATTAACAACGCCGGTGAACCTCGACGATTATTGGAATGCAAGATTTTTTCTGACATACGGCCTGCCGATAGGACTCATCAGCAGCAATCTCAATCTCACCGCCGGTTATAATTTTACCCGTACGCCGGGGCTCGTTAATGGCGCCTTGAATCTCAACAATACTTCTGCGTTGAGCGCGGGTGGAGTCATTTCCAGTAACATCAGCACCAATGTCGACTTTACCCTGTCCTATACCGGGAATTACAATATTGCAAAGAACAGCAGCGAGCTGCAGTTGAACAACAATTACTATTCACAGACTGCCGGGATTAAGTTCAATTTGATCTTCCTCGATGGATTTGTTTTGAGAAATGAAATGGACAACACTCTCTATAACGGGTTAGGTGCCGGTTATGACGAGAATATCTGGCTGTGGAGTTTAAATCTTGCACACAAGTTCTTTGCCAACCAGCGTGGAGAGCTTCAGATCGGTGTGAACGATCTCCTGAACCAGAACAAGAGCGTTAACCGCATGATCACGGAATCGTACGTCGAAGATATTCAGAACGAAGTTTTGGGTCGATATTTTCTGGCAACGTTCACGTATACCGTACGATAAGTTTCCATGACGCGGAGTTAATCGACCGCTAACCTGTACCCGATACCGGATTCGGTAAGAAAAAGTTTCGGATTGGCAGGATCATCTTCAAGTTTTTTGCGAAGTTGTCCGATATAAACACGCGTATATTGCGTCTCCTCGGCATAATTCGGTCCCCACACTTGCTCAAGAATGAATCGGTGTGTCAGCACTTTTCCGGCATTCCGGATAAATAACGACAGCAACGAATATTCGATAGCAGTAAGTTTGACGATCGAATCTCCTTTCGTCACAATGCGCGCAGTCAAATCGACATGCAGATGTCCGGTCGTAAATGTCGCCGATTCCTGAACAGTCGGTTGATGTCTCAGCGCCACACGGACACGCGCCAGTAATTCTCCGGTGCGAAACGGTTTTACCAGATAATCATCGGCTCCGGCATCAAGGCAGGCGATAATGTCCTTTTCGGCATCACGAACCGAAAGAATCAAAACCGGAATGTGCGTCCATTCCCGCAATTTCTTCAATACCTGAACGCCGTCAATATCGGGAAGCCCTAAATCGAGAATAATGAATTCGGGCCTGTCCATTCCAGCCCGCCGGAGTCCTTCTTCACCGTTTTCTGCGAGAAGAACTTTGTACCCGTTCGATTCTAATGTCAATTCGAGTAACCGCCGGATTTGTATTTCATCATCGATCACAAGAACGACGGGCTTATTATCCATCGGTTACCTCGCTGGAAATTGTCGTGCGTTCATTGATCGGAAGCCGGATCGTAAAACATGCACCCCCACCCGGCTGGTTTTCGACGGAAATGTTCCCATGATGCGCGCGAACAAAACCTGAAGAAATGGAAAGCCCGAGTCCAAGTCCTCCCGTTTTCGATCCCGGGACCCGGTAAAATTTATCGAATACTTTTCCGAGCGATTCCGCGGGAAACCCGGGGCCATTATCGGCAACTGTCAGAATGCACTCCCGTTCATTCGTCTGAACGCCGATGCGGATCGTCGAACCGGACGGCGTGTATTCCGAGGCATTGCGAAGCAAGTTCAACAAGACCTGCTCCATCAATCCGAAATCCAATTTCATCAACGGTGCAGGTTCCGCAATATCGACTTGAACCGGATGATGTACGAGATCGTTCTTCATTTTTCCGATGGATGAATTGATGACGTCGCGAATATCGCACCAATCCAATTTCGGTTTGATGAGCCCCGATTCAAAACGCGCCATGGCGAGAAGATTTTGCACAATATGGTCGAGACGGTTCGCGGCTTCCTGAACTTCTGCGGCAAGCTCTCGCCTCACTGCCGGTTGTTGTCCGACTGCATCGTTCAATAATCCTTCCGATGCGCTGATGAGAGCGGTAATCGGTGTACGCATTTCGTGTGAAATGGAGTTGAACAGCGTCGTATACAGTCGTTCCGATTCCGCCAGTGCGATCGATTGCTTCGCCATCTCATTGAGAAATTCACGGTCGAGTGCAGATGAAATCTGACTGAGAAAATTTCCGAACAAAATTTCCTGATCGACCGTAAACCGCCTGTCTCCCAGAAGTTTTACGCCGGCAACACCCATCGGATAACGCGGTCCGGCAAGCGGAAAATATGTTGCCTCGGCAAACGGAAGTGTGTCGGTAAATTTCCCGGCACGTTTTTCATTCCAATGAACCCACGCCGGAACGCTGAGCTCTTTTTCACCCGGTGAGAATGTGCTCTGCGAGTGCGGAACGTTGAGAAAATCTCCTTCGAGACTACTTAAAAAAATTGCCACTTCCGCATTGAAATATTTCTTGATATTTCTGACCGCTGCCTCCACAACAGCATCCTGACTGTTGGCAATCGACAACTCATTCGTCAATGCATATAATGCCAACGCGCGTTCTTCCCGGAGCTGAACTGCTTTTCCACGGGCGCGTACGCGAACCGTCAACACTCCGGTCACCGCCGCAATCGCGAAATAGACCACAAGCATCAAAATATCTTGAAAAGAATAAACGGCAAATGTAAATTTCGGCGGTATGAAAAAATAATCCCACAATAACGCGCTGATACCGGCGGCAAGAATAACCGGGCCGGCTCCCAACCGCAACGGAAGAAGAGCAATGGTCAACAACAGAAAAAGAGAAACCGTTTGATAGCCGATGACATCATTAAACGGATAACAGACAGCAGCAACAAGTGACACGAGACCGGTCGCGGCAAGATATTGGAGAATGTTCGATTGAATAACGGGAAAATGCAGCTTTCCTTTTTCTGCAGACTCTTCCTGATCGCCTCCGACAATATAGACGTCGAGATCACCGCTTTGTTCAATTAATTGATTGAGAACACTTCGTTGAAATCGAACAGTTCTATCCGATTTACCGACGATAACCTGCGTAACATTTTGCTCGCGTGCAACGCGGAGCAATGCAGCAGCCACATCTTCATCGGCGGTCGTAACAATTTCCGCTCCCAATTCTCTTGCAAGCGCGATATTTTTTGCAAGCTGATCTTTTTCCAGGTCGCTCAATGGCGCCGACCTCTCAACATAGACCGCCACCCAGCTTGCCTGCATTGTAAATGCCATCCGGCGTGTCCATCGAATGAGGCGAACGGAGGTCGGGCTCGGACTAATGCCGAAAATCAGGCGCTGTCCGGATTTCCACGGGCCGGAAATTCGCTCGACCTGCATAATGTCGCGCAACTGATGCTCGACCCGTTCTGCGGCGATACGCAAACACATTTCACGCAACGCGGTGAGATTGCCCTTACGGAAAAAATGTTCGACTGCCCGCTGTGAACGTTCCGTCGTATACACTTTTCCTTCCGCGAGACGCTTCAGCAATTCATCGGCCGGCAAATCGATCACGGTCACTTCATCCGCTCGTTCAAATACGGAATCGGGAACGGTTTCCCGAACGATACTGCCGGTAATCTGGGCAACGGTATCCGCCCGGCTTTCAAGGTGCTGAACATTCAGCGCAGAATACACATCGATACCATTATCGAGTAATTCCAGAACATCGAGATATCGTTTCGTATGACGGCTTCCTGGCGCATTGGAATGAGCGAGCTCATCGACCAGCACCAGTGCAGGTTTTCTCGCAAGAATGGCATCGAGGTCCATTTCTTCGAGAACGGCACCGTGATATTCGATTTTTTTTCGCGGGACGATGAACAGATCTCCGAGAAGCGCTTCGGTTTCTTTCCTGCCGTGCGTTTCAACAAATCCGATGACGACATCAATTTCTTTTTTCTTCGCCTCCTGTGCCGCTTGTAACATCTCGTATGTTTTACCGACACCGGCGCACATACCGAAGAAAATTTTCAGATGTCCCTTACCCTCTTTTCCTTCAGCGCGTTTAAGCGAACGAAGAAGAACTTCCGGATTCAGACGAATATCGTATTGTTTTGACATGGCTTAATATACAAAAGGCAGGATAGAAAATCGAGTAAGGAAGTTTCTGGATTCCAATCTCATATTGTCAACCTTGAATACGGCATTTTTGCAGAAATCCCATCTGCAGTTTTATCATCAACTCCGCTCAGCACTTACACCGTTTGTCACTCTTCCTTTAAGAACTTGAACAAGAGCGCGGACATTTTTGCCAATCTTCAAAATTTTCACTTTGGCAACTACATTTCGTGGACAGCCAAAGGAAAAATAATCGTATTTATACGATCCAAGCGGACGGACGATGCGAAATATTTCCCCTTCCGTCAGTAGTGTACCCTGTGGAAAAGTAAGATAGACTCCATCACGATTCAATTCGATACATGAAATATGATACATCTGTTTATTTTCACCGAAAACAAATCGGCCGATTGTAAACATGAATGGAGTTTTTATCTGATACGACGCAATAAAATCTTCATTGCGTCGATGAAGAACAGTTGAAGTTCGCTTCGGAACCGTTCGTGCTGTAAATACATGCATGATGTTTTTTATTATGAAATCCGGATTAATTTAGAATTTCACAAGCACCGCAAGGTTCAGCCGGGTTTCGGTCGTACGAAGATCGGGCGCCCAGCCGTCGACGGATGAACCTGGAGTACCGGTATTGCCGCCCGGAGGTGTAACGCCACCGCCGCCAGCGAAGTAGGGAACATTCGACTCGCGATGATTGTATTCGATACGGAATGTGGTCCATTGATCGGGCATGTAATCGAACGTTACGGTGCAATCCCATGCCTTAAACTGATCGCCGGCGTTTTCGGTGAAGTATGGCGTTCCTGAAAACGCTGTTGCGCCGTTAATCGGCGGCATCAGCACAAGATATCTGCCGGGATTGGTTATTCCCCCACCGCCAATTGTCACAGCGAACTGATCATGATTAAACCATAAACGGTTGTACAACATTCCACCTGCAAAGTATTGCGCAGGAGATCCCAGAGAGCTTGTAAGGCCGTTTACACCGTCACCACTTTCCCATCCGATGTCTCCCGTAAGAGAAAATGCCGCCTTATCCATGCCCTGCTTCGGATCGTCGAAATACTTGATCTCTATACTGTTGTCGCTGTGAATTCTCATGCGATCGGGAAGTCCGAGCCAATCGTGGCCGTAGTAGCCGTTGGAGACAAAGGAAACAGTTTCCTCGGGACGCCACAATATTTGGAATCCGACTCCCGGCGTGTGATTAAACATTCCGTACGATTGCCAGCCGTTGATGATCCATGGCTCGATCTTGAGTTTATCGCTTGTGAATATCTGCACACGAAGGCCGTTGAAAAACCAGGGTGTGTTGGAAGAGACGTACGATGGCTGATACGCCCAGTTATCGAAATTATAATAGCCGAACAATCCGACATACGACATGAAAATTCCTGCCTCAAAATTAATGCCGTTCATCACATCCAAATGATATCCGCCATATGCTTCGGAAATGTAGCGATACGCATTGGCAAGATCCCATTGACCTCGCGCCGGACTGGCGTCGTTTCTCGGTGTCATAGTGGAATACATGCCGAATTGCGTCATGAGTCGCCCCAGTGCGTGCCCGACATGAAAGTCCCCACCGATACCAAGCTGCTGAACCTGAATCTCGTTCGTTCGGCCGCTTTCCGACGTTCCGGAGAGCGTGTGATCGATCGGTTGATTAAAATCTTCGATGTACGAGACATCGGCACGAAACTCGCCTGTAAAGTATTTTGTATCCAGGACAGAAGTATTCTGCCTGGTGTTACCGTTCAGCCATGTAAAGTCGCCGAATGCAAACGGCGCGGCAGCAGTAACGGAATCGACTTGACTAAAACATGTTGTGACTGTCGAGATAAAGAAAAAAAGAAGCAGTTGTTTCATTTTACCTTCCTATTGTTTGTAGTTTGAAGAACTTTGTTTGATTGGATGGCCTGAACAAGCGCGTCCGGTTCGTTTGTTCCGATACGAAATCGATTTCCGTTCTTGAGTATCAGCTCGACTGCTTGACGTCCCGAAACGTTCCACAATACATACTGTCCCGGCCGCCATCGTATTCCCCATCCTGAATACCACGGACTACGTACACTCTTTGCCTCTTCGATTTCGGATATCGCAATACGCCTTTGAATAAGTCCGGGTCCAAAGCAACATTTTAGAATACCGTTGCTGATTTCAATGGTGAGAGAATAAAACAACCCCAGCATGACAACCAGGAGAAGCAGTCCGACACCCTGATTCATTTGAGAGATTCCCACACCACCATTTACAATCAGGAAGACGATGATAGCAATCAGGATCGCCGGTATGGTAATCCAACCGAGTTGAGTATGACGATAATTCATATCTGTTCCTTGTTGATCGTCCTTAAGTCCATCCGAGGGCAACCAGCACCAAATCTACCAACT